>Ga0233386_1000021_pt1 | contig 95052 bp, 87 predicted proteins | sample ElkDunMinimDraft_17_FD_191544 | JGI IMG/M metagenome (GOLD analysis project Ga0233386, IMG submission 191544) | Fecal eukaryotic communites from dung pellets of Tule Elk in California, USA - Elk Dung G4 | ecosystem: Host-associated > Mammals > Digestive system > Large intestine > Fecal | place...
GTGCCAGGTTGTGAACGCATGGATGAGAAGGCCAATGATCGAACTGAAAGATCTGACCAAACGATTCGCCCAGCACACGGCAGTGGACGCTTTGTCATTCAGCGTCCAGCCCGGCGAGGTGCTGGGTTTTCTTGGCCCCAACGGGGCCGGCAAGTCCACCACGATGAAGATGCTTACCGGATTTCTGGCGCCGACGTCCGGCACGGCGAGCATCTTCGGTTGCGATATACAGACCCAACGGCTACAGGCCCAGCGGCAGATAGGCTATCTGCCTGAAGGCGCGCCCTGTTATGGCGACATGACCGTGCGCGGTTTCCTGGAGTTCATCGCCGAGGTGCGCGGCTTCCGCGGCGCGGACAAGCGGGCGCGGGTCGCCAGCGCGTCGGCGAAGGTGGAGCTGGAGCATGTGCTCGGCCAGACCATCGAGACGTTGTCCAAGGGCTTCAAGCGCCGTGTCGGCCTGGCTCAGGCGATTCTGCATGATCCGCGTGTACTGATCCTCGACGAGCCTACCGACGGCCTGGACCCGAACCAGAAGCATCAGGTGCGCGAGCTGATCAAGGGCCTGGCGCACGACAAGATCGTGATCATTTCCACCCATATCCTCGAAGAGGTTTCGGCGGTCTGCACCCGAGCGGTGATCATAGCCAGCGGTCGACTGGTGGCGGACGGCACACCCTTCGAGCTGGAGTGCCGCTCCAGGTACCACCAGGCGGTGACCCTGGTAAGCGATGGTCCGCTGGACGAGATCGCGCTGTCGGCGTTGCCGGGCGTGGCCAGCATCGAAGCCAACGAGTCGCAGCACAGCATCACGGTACTGGCCAAGCCGGGGCAGGTGATCTTCCCGCAGATCAATGCCTTGATTACCCAGCAGGCCTGGGCGGTGAAGGCGCTGGACGTGGAGCGCGGTCGGCTGGATGAAGTATTCCGTACCTTGACTCGCGGGGAGGCGCTATGAGCCAGTTGCCGGTGATTTTCAAGCGCGAGTTGGGCAGCTATTTCGCCACGCCGCTCGCTTATGTATTCATCCTGATTTTCCTCGTGCTGTCGGGCGTGTTCACCTTCTACCTGGGCGGTTTCTACGAGCGCGGCCAGGCGGATCTCACGCCGTTCTTCAGCTTTCATACGTGGCTCTATTTGTTCCTGATACCGGCGATTGCCATGCGGTTGTGGGCGGAGGAGCGCAAATCCGGCTCCATCGAGCTGCTGATGACGCTACCGATTACCCGGTTCGAGGCGGTGACGGGCAAGTTTCTCGCTGCCTGGGTGTTCGCCGGTATCGCACTGCTGCTCACCTTCCCGATGGTGATCACCGTCAATTACCTGGGCGAGCCGGACAACGGTGCGATCATCGCGGGCTACTTCGGCAGCTGGCTGCTGGCCGGGGCTTTTCTGGCGATTGGTTCGTGCATGTCGGCGCTGGCCAAGAATCAGGTGATCGCGTTCATCCTCGCGGTCTGCGTGTGCTTTCTGTTCATCGTCAGCGGCCTGCCGATGGTGCTCGACGCTTTCGGTTGGGCGCCGCAGTGGCTGGTGGACGCAGTGGCTTCGCTGAGTTTCCTGATCCGTTTCGACTCGCTCAGCAAGGGCGTGATCGATCTGCGCGACCTGCTGTATTTCGTCACGCTGATCGTCGCCTGGCTGGCGGCCACTGCCGTGGTTGTCGATCTGAAGAAAGCGGCATAAGGGAGCCCACATGAAACGAGTGATCTATTCGGGTGCCGGGCTGCTGCTGATTGCCTTGGCGTTTCTGGCGTTCAACATTTTCTCCAGCCTGCTGTTCACCGATACGCGGCTGGATTTGACCGAGCAGAAGCTCTACACCATCTCGGACGGTACCGAGACCATCCTGGGCGAGCTGAAAGAGCCCATCGAGCTGCACTTCTTTTATTCCGACAAGACCGCCCGGGAGCTGGTTGCGCTGCGTAACTATGCGCGACGGGTCGAGGAGATGCTGCGTGCCTACGAGCGCGAGGCGAATGGCAGGCTGAAGCTGCATGTGATCGATCCTGAGCCGTTCTCGGAAGAAGAGGATCGTGCCGCAGAACTTGGCGTGCAGGCGGTGCCGCTGGACCGCGGTGATGACAAGGTCTACTTCGGCCTGGCCGGCACCAATGCCGAGGGCAACTCGCTGGCCATTCCGTTCTTCCCGCTGGACCAGGAAGAGTTCCTCGAGTATGAGATCAGCCGCCTGGTGCAGAGCCTGGCAACCGCGCAGATGCCGGTGGTGGGTGTGCTCTCCGGGCTGCAGATCAACGGCGGCTTCGACATGCGTACCCAGCAGGTGACGCCACCCTGGATGGTGCTGGAGAACATTCGCCAGCAGTTTCATATCGAGAGCATCAGGCGCGATATCGACATGATCCCGACCAATGTGTCGGTGCTGATGCTGGTGCATCCCAAGGATCTGCCGGAGCAGACGCTCTATGCCGTCGACCAGTTCGTGATGCGCGGCGGTAAGTTGCTGGTGTTCGTCGATCCGTTCAGCGAAGCCGACCCCGGCATGCAGATGGGGCCGGGCGGTTTCGCCGAGGAAAAAGCGTCCAATCTGGAGCCGCTGTTCGAGGCTTGGGGCGTGCGTTTGGTGGCTGACAAGGTGGTAGCGGATGCGGCCTATGCCATGTCCGTCGGGGTAGGGGCAGAGCGCCGGCCAGTGCGTCATCCCGGTTGGCTCGGCCTGCCGCAGCGTGCGTTGGATGCCGACGACATCACCACTGCCTCGCTGGAAAACCTGACCTTGGCCAGTACGGGCTTTCTGAAGCCGCTGGAGGGCGCGAAAACACGCTTCACGCCGTTGTTGCAGAGCTCGGACTATGCCATGCCGGTCGACGCCGCGCGCATCGCCACGCTGCAGAATCCCGAAGAGCTGCTGCGTGGCCTGGAACCCACCGGCGAGCGTTACGCCCTGGCGGCGCGCATTCAGGGGCCGGCGCAATCGGCCTACCCGGACGGCATCGAGGGGCGCAAGGATGGCCTCAAGGAGAGCGCCAACATCAACGTGATCGCGGTGGCCGATACCGATCTGCTGAGTGATCGGATGTGGGTGCAGGTGCAGGACTTCTTCGGTCAGCGTATCCCGCAGCCCTGGGCGGACAACGGCAGCTTCGTGATCAACGCGCTGGATAACCTGTCCGGTACCGACGCGCTGATCAGCATCCGCTCGCGTGGTCGCTTCGCCCGGCCTTTCGTGGTGGTGGAGGACTTGCAGCGCCAGGCCGAAAGCCGTTTCCGCGAGAAGGAGGAGGTGTTGCAGCAGCGTCTGGCCGAGACTGAGGCAAAACTGGCCGAGCTACAGAGTCCGGATCCGGAGCAGGCCATGGAGCTGAGCGCCGAACAGCAGGCTGCGCTGCAGGGCTTCATGCAGGAGAAGCTGCGTATTCGCAAGGAGCTGCGCGAGGTGCGCTACCAGCTCAATGCCGATATCGAGGCGCTGGGCCGCACATTGAAATTCCTCAATATCGCCCTGGTTCCACTGCTCCTTACCCTGGGGGTGCTGGTGCTTTGGTTCTGGCGCAGACGCCGGTCGACATGACATGAACTGCCTGCGCCCGCTGATATTGGCGGGCGCAAGAGGGGGAGTGCGACCTGCCGGCGAATTCCCCCTTAGGTTTGGGTGCATGGTCGCGGTAGGCGGAATGACGTCGGTGAGCCCCTGCTGAATCGCGGCTCGGATGGGCGCCCATTCAGTAATCTGATAGAGGCCTGAGGCGGCCCCGGCTTTCGCTAGACTCGCTGCAACTCAACGAGCGAGAGGCAGCAGTATGACGATGCATAACCGCATGATGGTTACCGGCGCTGGGTCCGGGCTGGGTCGTGAGATCGCGGTGCGCTGGGCTCGTGAGGGCTGGCAACTAGCGCTGTCGGACGTCAACGAAGCCGGCCTGGCAGAAACCCTGGCGCTGGTCCGCGAGGCGGGCGGTGACGGCTTCCTCCAGCGTTGCGATGTACGTGATTACAGCCAGCTGACTGCACTGGCGCAGGCCTGCGAAACCAAGCTCGGTGGCATCGACATGGTGGTCAACAACGCCGGCGTGGCCTCGGGCGGTTTCTTCGATGAGCTGTCGCTGGAGGATTGGGACTGGCAGATCGCGATCAACCTGATGGGCGTGGTCAAGGGCTGTAAGGCTTTCCTACCGCTGATACAGCGCAGCAAGGGCAAGATCATCAACGTCGCCTCCATGGCTGCGCTGATGCAGGCGCCGGGCATGAGCAACTACAACGTGGCCAAGGCTGGCGTTGTCGCGCTTTCCGAAAGTCTGCTGGTGGAGTTGAGTGGGCAGGAGGTGGGTGTACATGTGCTGTGCCCATCTTTCTTTCAGACCAATCTGATGGATTCCTATCGCGGGCCGACGCCCAACATGAAGGCACAGATCGGCAAGCTGCTGGAAGCCTCGCCAATCACCGCAGCGGATATCGCCGACTATCTGTATCAGCAGGTGGCCGAAGGCGTCTTCATGATCCTGCCGCATGAAGAAGGGCGCATGGCCTGGAAGATCAAGCAGCAGAATCCGCAGGCCATCTATGACGAGATGGTGGTATTGGCGGAAAAGAAGCGGAACAAGAGCAAGGCGTGAAGGGCATCAATTGTCTGGCGCATTAGTTGACCGGCGAGTCGAAAACAGGCTTGCCGAGTGCGCGGGCCGGGAGTAGGGTTGCCTGCCCGACTCGTTCGTAACCTTATGGTTTGATGTGAAAATTCCTTCTGCAGGGCTGCTCATGGTCGCGCTGGTATTGGCGGCGATCAATCTGCGCCCCGGTATCACTTCATTTGCCCCACTGATCGAACGTATTGCGACCGAGTTGCAGCTCAGCCGCGGCCTGGTCAGCCTGACCACGGCCTTGCCGGTGCTGCTGATGGGCCTGCTGGCCCCGCTGGCCCCGCGCTTGGCGGTTCGCTTCGGCCTGGAGCGAACCATTGCCGCCTGTATGGGCCTGATCTGCGTCGCACTGGCGCTACGCACCCTAGGCGATAACGCGGTGGTGCTGATTGCCACCGCCGGGATGGTGGGCGCTGGGATCGCGATCGCAGGCCCCTTGTTGTCGGGCTTCATCAAACGCTACTTCTTGCCGAGCATGGGCAAGACGGCCGCGTTCTACTCGTTGAGCATGGCGGTTGGCGGCACCATCGGTGTGGTCCTTACTGCACCGGCCGCCACGCTGCTGGGCGACCGCTGGACCGCAGGGCTTGCATTCTGGGCGGTTCCGGCGCTGTTCGCGCTGCTGCTCTGGTGGCGGTTGCCGAGCCAGCCGGAAGCGGCAGTCGAGAGTCGACAGGGCTTGCCGTGGCGCGAGTCGCGCGCCTGGCTGGTGAGCATCTATTTCGCGCTGCAAGCGGGGCTGTTCTATGCCCTGGCCACCTGGTTGGTGGCGCGCTATCACGAAGCCGGTTACAGCCTGCTGCAAAGCAACACCTTCTTTAGCGGCTTCATGTTGATCGGGCTGCCGAGTGCATTTCTCATGCCCTGGCTGGCGCAGCGATTTGGCAATCGGCATCTGCTGATGGCGGGTAGCGGGGTGCTGGCGACAGGCTGTCTGTTGTCGATCGCCTACTGGCCACAGGCCCAGCCGTTGCTGGTTTGCATGTTGCTGGGCATGGCGCTGAACGGCACCTTTTCTCTGGCATTGATTCTGCCGATGTACGAAGCGAATACACCGCTCGGGGTCAGCCGCCTGACTGCGATGATGCTTTGCACCGGCTACTGCCTGGCCTGTTTGTCGCCGGTGCTCACCGGTCTGGCGCGCGATCTGGCGGGCCACTATCGCTGGCCGTTTCTGGTGCTGGCGGGCATGGCGTTCACCATGACCCTGCTGGCGTTGAAGCTGGCGCCGCGGCGGCCATCGGACTCGGTCGAGCGCTGACTTCCGCTATATCCGGCAGGGCCAAGCTGTGTTCTGGATCAACTCTGGCTGCGTGCGGCGATGACCGTTTTGCTGCAGGCTGGTAGGGTCGCGCGTTGACTGAATCTGGTTATCGTCTGGAGTGCTCACTTGGAGCCTGAATCCATCGTCTACGGCTGCATCCGCGACTGGCCTTCGGCCGAACCCGAAGAATCCAGGCTGCGCCGCAGGATCAATCTCGCGGCGCTGGATGCGTTGCCGCAGGGAGAAGGTTGGCCCTTCATCGGCCGCGAAATGTTCTCTTATTGCCAGCGCGAAGACGAAGGCTTGCAGCAGACCCAGGTGATCCATTTCGGCACGAGTTATCGCGCCATTGAGTATGAGTGGGCCTTGTGGGTGCGCCATTTCGAAGCGCTGCTAGACGAGTTGTACTGGACCAGCGCCGTGGTTCACCTGGAAACCGAGCTCAACGGCACCCATACCTTTCGCTGGGAAACAGAGACCGGTTCCCACAGCCCGAACCAGAAGGATGTGCGGATGCGCTGCGCCTGGGAGCGTGAAAGCGGTCTGCTGGGCTGACGGACGCTGCGCATTGCGCGGGGTACGCACCGCTCCGCCGGGCTTCGGCGCACGTGGTGCGAGCCCAGCATAGCCCCAAGGTTCAGTCGAGCAACCATTCCTTCGGTACGTCGCGCTTGAGCGCGAGCTGGCACTGCTGGTGGTCGGCGTCGAAAACGATCACTGCCTCACCCTTGTCGAGCGCGCGACGGACCCGTTCGACGCGGGTAGGCAAGGGGGTTTCGTCACCGTTGTCGGTGCCTTCGCGAGTGACGAAATCCTCGATGAGGCGGGTGAGGGTGTCGGGTTCCAGCTGGCTATGGGGAATGAGCATCGGCGTCTGGTCAAAAGAGGGTGGCGCTGGGGATCAGCGAGAGAAAGAGCGGGCAAGGATACCGCGTCTGGCCCTGATCTACTCCCGCCAGTTGCGAGCAAATTCGTCATTGATCCTGCGGCTCGTCCCCCGAGCGCCCCAGCAGCGAATCGACCGGCGGAACCCGCGTGTCGTTTTCCATCTGGGTGCCTTGTTCCAGTTGATGACTGAAGTCCTCCAGCGAATCCTTGTGCGCGTTGGCGTCGCTGGCGAATACGGGTGGGCTCAGCAGATAGGCGCTGATCAGACGGGTCAGCGCCGAAAGGCTGTCGATGTGGGTGCGCTCGTAGCCATGGGTGGCGTCGCAGCCGAACGCCATCAATGCCGTGCGAATGTCGTGACCGGCCGCGATCGCCGACTGCGCATCGCTGTGGTAGTAGCGAAACAGGTCTCGGCGCACCGGAATCTTCTGGTGGCTGGCCAGTTTGAGCAGGTGCCGCGAGAGGTGGTAGTCGTAAGGGCCGCCGGAGTCCTGCAGCGCCACAGTAACCGCATGTTCGTGCGATTCCTGACCCTTGGCGGTCGGCGCGATATCGATGCCGACGAACTCGCTTACATCCCACGGCAGCGCCCCGGCGGCGCCCGATCCGGTTTCTTCCGTGATCGTGAACAGCGGATGGCAGTCAATCGGCGGTTCGAGACCGCTTTCGACAACGGCCTTGAGCGCCGTCAGCAGCGCCGCCACGCCCGCCTTGTCATCCAGGTGGCGGGCACTGATGTAACCGTTCTCGGTGAACTCGGGCATTGGATCGAAGGCGACGAAGTCGCCAATGTTTATGCCCAGCGCACAGGTTTGCTCGCGGCTGTAGGTGTAGGCATCGACGCGCAGCTCGACGTGGTCCCAGCTGATCGGCATTTCATCCACGGCGGTGTTGAAGGCGTGCCCCGACGCGAGCAGCGGCAGCACGCTGCCGCGGATCACCCCGGTGTCGGTGAAGATACTGACTCGGCTACCTTCGGCAAAACGGCTGGACCAGCAGCCTACGGGTGACAGGCCCAGTCGGCCGCTGTCGTGAATTTCCCGGACTATGGCGCCAATGGTGTCCAGGTGGGCGGCGATGGCTCGGTCGGGGCTATATCGGCGGCCCTTGAGCGTGGCACGGATGGTGCCGCGGCGTGTCAGCTCGAAGGGCACGCCAAGCTCTCTCAGGCGCTCGGCCACGTAGCGCACGATGGTGTCGGTGAATCCGGTGGGGCTGGGAATGGCGAGCATTTCCAGCAGTACGCGTTGAAGATAATTGATGTCAGGTTCGGGGGTCGGGTTACTCACTTTCGCTCCTGTTCCGGTTGGTACGACGCCGTTCAGCCGGTGCTGGCTAGCGCGCTGTGATCTGGCTGGCGGTGTGGCTCAGGGGGAAGAGCAGGTCGATGAAGCGCTCGGCGGTCGGCTGGGGATTATGGTTGGCCAGCCCGACACGCTCGTTGGCTTCGATGAATACATGCTCGGGCTGATCCACCGCAGGCACCAGCAGGTCGAGGCCGACCACCGGAATATCCAGCGCTCGCGCGGCCCGCACCGCCGCTTCACGCAGTTCCGGATGCAGCTGGTCGGTGACGTCTTCCAGCGTGCCGCCGGTGTGCAGGTTTGCCGTGCGCCTCACGGCCAGCCGTTCGCCCTGGGGCAGCACGCTGTCCAGATCGAAGCCGGCATCACGCAGGCAGCGCTCGGTCTCCTCGTCCAGCGGAATGTGGCTTTCGCCGCTGGTGGCCGCTCGCCGGCGGCGGCTTTGCGCCTCGATCAGCTCGCCAATACGGTGGCTGCCGTCGCCGATGACTTCTGCCGGACGGCGAACCGCGGCGGCGACAACCTCATAGCCGATCACCACAACGCGAAGATCAAGCCCCCGATGGTAGCTTTCCAGCAGCACCCTCTGATCGAACGGGCGAGCACGCAGGATGGCTTGTTCCATGTCATCGGCATTGCGCAGGTCGACGGATACACCTTGCCCTTGCTCGCCGTCGACAGGCTTGACCACCACGCTGCCGTGCTTGGCGAGGAAGGCTGCGTTGTCCTCTGCCGAGCCAGCCAGTTGTTGGGCCGGTAGGTGCAGTCCGGCTCTTGCCAGCGTGCGGTGAGTCAGCTGCTTGTCCTGGCAAAGGGTCATGCTGACCGCCGAGGTAAGGTCGGACAGCGATTCGCGGCAGCGTACCCGACGACCACCCTGGGTCAGTGTGAACAACCCGGCTTCGGCGTCGTCGATCTGGATCTCGATGCCGCGCCGCCGCGCTTCGTCGACGACGATGCGCGCATAGGGATTGAGCCCGGCCTCGGGGGCCGGGCCAAGGAACAGCGACTGGTTGAAGCTGTTCTTGCGCTTGACGGTGAAGGTCGGCAGGTTGCGAAAGCCGAGCTTGGCGTAGAGCGCCTTGGCCTGGTGGTTGTCGTGCAGCACGGACAGGTCGAGATAGGCCAGTCCGCGACTCATGAAATGTTCGATCAGGTGGCGCACCAGTGCTTCGCCGACGCCAGGGCGAGTGCAGCTGGGCGATACCGCCAGGCACCAGAGGCTGGAGCCATTCTCCGGATCGTTGAAAGCCTTGTGATGGTCGACGCCCATCATGCTGCCGACAACCTGGCCGGTGTCTTCGTCCTCGGCGATCCAGTAGACCGGGCCGCCTTCCTCGCGAGGGGTGCACCGCTGGTGGTCGAGGGCCATCATGCCGCGCGCCTGATACAGCCCGTTGATGGCGCACCAGTCTGCCTCGCTTTGTGCACGGCGGATGGCGAAGCCGCGGAAGCGCCTGCGCGCGGGGCGGTAGTCGGTGAACCAGAGGCGCAGCGTGTCTGACGGATCGAGAAACAACTGTTGCGGCGCATGGGCCAGCACCTGATGCGGGGCCGCAACATACAGCGCGATGTCGCGTTCACCAGGTTTCTCTTCGAGTAAATCGGCCGCGAGTTCGGCGGGGTCGGCATAGGTATGGCCCAGCAGAATCCTGCCCCATCCGCAATGAAGGGTGACCGGGCCGCCCGGTTCGTCCTGCCCGTCCTCTGCCAGCCGAGCTTGCAGGCGCTCGTACGTTGGCGTCTGTCCCCGTAACAATCGCTGTCCCAATGCTTGTGATTTCTGCATGTGCGTTCCTTGTTGTATTGCGGGTCGAAACGTCGCTGGCTCGCTTGGCTCGGCCTCTTCGTCTACAGCCCCTGTTCGCTGAGCCAGAGATTGAGTGCCGCCAGCTGCCATAGCTTGGAGCCCCGCAGCGGCGTCAATTGTCCGTGGGGATCGCTGAGTAGCCGGTCCAGTGCCTGAGGGTTGTACAGCCCACGGTCTTGGCTGGGATCGAGCAGCAGTTCGCGCACCCAATTGAAGGTTTCACCTTCCAGGTGCTTCAGGCCCGGCACTGGGAAATAGCCCTTGGGTCGGTCGATGACTTCGGCGGGGATGACCTTGCGTGCCGCTTCCTTGAGCACGTACTTGCCGCCGCCAGGCAGTTTGTAGCGCGCCGGAATGCGCGCCGACAGCTCCGCCACGTTGTAGTCAAGGAAGGGCACCCGTGCTTCGAGGCCCCACGCCATGGTCATGTTGTCCAAGCGCTTGACCGGGTCCTCCACCAGCATCACTGTGCTGTCGATGCGCAGCGCCTTGTCCACCGCGTCGTCCGCACCGGGTTGGGCGAAATGGCGGCGCACGAAGTCCCCCGAGAAATCGCCCTGGACCCACTGCTGTTGCATGGTTTCTGCGTATTCCTCGTGGCTGCGATCACGGAAAGCCGCGAGATAGGCCGCAGCCGGATCATCGGCGCCATCCACCTGTGGGTACCAGTGGTAACCGGCGAACAGCTCATCGGCGCCCTGACCGCTTTGCACCACCTTGCAGTGCTTGGACACCTCGCGGGCCAGCAGATAGAACGCGATGCAGTCATGGCTGACCATCGGCTCGCTCATCGCCTGGAAGGCGGCGGGCAATTGCTGAAGGATTTCCTTTTCCTGGATGCGCAGCTGATGGTGGCGGCTCTGGTAGTGGCTGGCGATCAGGTCGGAATACTTGAATTCGTCGCCGCGCTCGCCACCGGCGTCCTCGAAGCCGATAGAGAAGGTCAGCAGGTTGTCGGTCATCCCGACCTCGCGCAGCAGCCCGACCAGCAGGCTGGAATCGACGCCGCCGGATAGCAACACGCCGACATCCACCGCTGCACGCTGGCGTAATGCGACGGATTCACGCAGCGCTGCCAGCGTACGTTCCTGCCAGTCCTCGAATGTGTAGTTCTGCTCGTCCTCGCGGGCACCGAATTGCAACGACCACCATTGTTGCCGTTCGACCGTGCCATCTGCTTGGACACGCAGCCAGTGGCCGGGAAGCATCTTTTCGATTCCGGCGATCAAGGTATCCGGTGCCGGAACCACGGCGTGGAAACTCATGTAATGGTTGAGCGCCACCGGGTTGAGCACACCGGCAATATCGCCGCCCTTGAGCAGCGCCGGCAGGCTTGAGGCGAAGCGCAAGCGGTCGGCGGTCCTCGACAGGTACAGCGGCTTGATGCCCAGACGGTCGCGGGCGATGAACATTTGCCGGCTGTCGCGCTCCCAGATGGCGAAGGCGAACATGCCGTTCAGTCGCGGCAGCAGCGCTTCGCCCCAGGCGTGGTAGCCCTTGAGCAGTACTTCGGTGTCGCCTTCGGAGAAAAAGCGGTAGCCCAGCCCTTCAAGCTCGGCGCGTAACTCGGGGTAGTTGTAGATCGCGCCGTTGAAGACCATCGACAGGCCCAGCGCAGAATCGATCATCGGCTGACCCGAGGCTTCGCACAGGTCCATGATCTTCAGCCGCCGATGCCCCATGGCCATCGCACCGCTACTATGAAAGCCGCTGGCGTCGGGGCCACGCGCTTTGAGGTGTTGCGTGATGCGTTCGACCGCTCCCAAGTCGGCAGGCCGATTATCGAAACGAAATTCTCCAGCTATGCCACACATGAAAATCCTTACTGGTTATATGCCAATAAGGGGTGTGACTGACGCCCGAATCGTGAAGTTCAGGTTTCCAGACCGGCGTGCCCGCCAGCCCTACAGGCGAAAACCTTCGATGATGTGCTCAGCCAGCGTTTCGCTGGCCTGCGAGCGATTGCGTTCGCTGCGCAGCAACATGATGCTGGCGAGCGGCAGTTCCGGCATGCCTTCGGCCGCACCCAGCAGGCGTAATTCGGGCGGTACCACGCTTTGCAATTGAGCGGAGACCGCGAGTCCCGCCCCGACAACCGCCAGCAACGCGGAAAGGCTCGGGCTGGTGTACGCAACCCGATAGGGAATTTCCAGGCCGTCTAGCGCATTGCACGCCCAGGCGCGGCAGAAACAGTCGGTATTGAACATCGCCAAGGGGATCGGGCGCTGTTCGTGGGTGTTGAAACCGGGCGCTTCGGCCCAGACGAAAGGCTCGCGCCGCAGCAGCTGGCCGATCTCCGTTCCCGGCTCGCGGGTGACGATGGACAGATCCAGGTCCCGTCGTTGCAGTAGCAGGTAAGAGGGCTCGCAATGAACCTCGACCTGAACCAAGGGGTAGCTCTGGGCGAAGCGCGACAGAATCCCCGGCAGAAAGCGCATCACGTAGTCGTCCGGCGTGCCGATGCGCACCGCACCGACCATATGCGGCTCGCGCAAAGTGGTCAGCACCTCGCCGTGCAGCTTGAGAATCCGCCGCGCATAGCCGAGCAGCACCTGGCCCTCCGATGCTCAGCCGCAAGTTTGAAAGCGCATAGCGGATTGGCAACGTCTGCCACAGCGTCGACAATTCAATCGAACCCCCAACGGAGCACGGCCATGCTCGATACCGAACGCTGCTGGCAAGCCCTTTGCGAACGCGATGCAAGTTTCGACGGGCACTTCGTATTCGCCGTGCATTCCACCGGTATTTTTTGCCGTCCGAGCTGCCCCGCTCGCCGTCCCCGACGTGAATCAGTGACCTTCCACATCAACGCAGATGCGGCGCTCGCGGCGGGCTTCCGCCCCTGTCGGCGCTGCGCGCCGCAAGGAAGGAGTCCGGCCGAACAGTTGGACGAGCTCGTCGTGGCGGCCTGCCGCCTGCTTGACGAAGCGCCGCAAACACCGACGCTTGACCAACTGGCCGCACGCATCGGTCTTTCTGCCTCGCACCTGGCGCACGCCTTCAAGGCGCGTACCGGCACGACGCCTCACGCCTGGGCCAACGCGCGGCGCCGCGAGCGTCTCGACGAACGGTTGCCGAGCGCCGACTCGGTATTGGCCGCGGCGCTCGACGCCGGCTTTTCGGGAACTCGCGGCGTGTATCAGGCACCCGCTGCGCTGAGTCCTGCGCAACGCAGCCTGTATTCGCTCGCGGCTATTGCACGGGGCGTCTGGGCCCAGCTGGTGCGCTGGCAGACGCTTTACAGCCAGCGCCAACAGCTTGCTGCGCTCAGCGACGAGCTGCTCAAGGACATCGGGCATAGCCGCGCCGATATAGAAGCGGAGGTCAGCAGGCCGTTCTGGGACGACCCGCTGAAGCGCCGCTGATCAGCATCAGGCCTTGCCGCGGATGAGCTTGCGCAGCAGAAAACGGCTGGGGTGGCAGGCTTCGGCAATGGCACGGGGAACCGGCAGCGGCTCCCCGTCCAGCCAGGCGGCTAACAGCTCGCCTGAAAGAGGCGTGGTGATCATCCCGCGCGAGCCGTGTGCGGTATTCACATAAAGGCCGTCCAGCCATGGGCAGGGTGTGTCCGGCACCCGGCGGGCGTCCTTGCCCAGCGCCGCATAGGCCTCGGCGAATGCGGGTGCGTCGGCCAAGGGGCCGATGATCGGCAGGTAGTCAGGACTGGTGCAACGCATGGCGACTCGGCCATCGAGCTCGCTGATCGTGCGCGAATCGGCTTGCAGTCGCTGATACAGATCGGACGATATCTCCTTGAGCATTTCGAGATTGGAACGGTGCTCGGCTTCGCTGGGGGAGGGGTCCGTCTGATCGAAATTGAAACTGGCACCCAGGGTGTGCTGGCCCTCACGGGGTGGTGCGACGTAGCCCTTGGCGCACAGCACGGTCCCCAACGCGGCGCTTTGTTCGGTGGCCGGCAGACCCGTGATCTGCCCGCGGATGCGTTTGAGCGGCAGCCAGGCGCTCTGGCTGAATTGCGCCGCTTCGGCAGCGCCTGCCAAAACCACCACCGGAGCCTGCGCCAGAAGCCGGTCACCATCGAATGCCAGCCACTGGCCGTTTTCACGACGCAGCTGCAACGGTTGGTGATGACGCAGCAGCTCAATGCCGGGACGTTCAACCATCCAGCGGCAAAGCGCTGGCGGATGCACCCAGCCAGCATCGGGATAGAACAGCCCGCCACCGGTCAGCGTCACGCCGGCCAGCTGTTCGGCTTGCACACGATCCACCGGATGCAGCAGGGTGGTTGGAAAAGCATCGGCCAGCCCGGCCTGCCGCTCGGTTTCCTTGTTGTCATAGGCCAGCTGCAACACGCCGCAGGCGTCCCAGTCACGACCGCGTTGCAGGTTCTGCAACAGCCGACGGGTATAGCCGAAGCCGCTGACGACCAGCTGTGACAGCGCCGTGCCGTGAGCTGAGAGTTTCAGGTAGAGCACACCCTGCGGGTTACCCGAGCCTTCCTGGGCGATGTCGGCGTGACGTTCCAGTAGGCTAACTTGCCAGCCCCGGGCTGCCAGGCTAGCCGCGCTGGCGCAGCCAGCCAGCCCCGCCCCGATCACCACTGCCTGGCGTTGCGTGGCCCGGTAGCTTGGGCGCGCATACCAAGGTTTTTCCGATACCGCAGGCTGACCCCCGAATTGACCGCGCATGATTTCCCACTTCTGCCCGAAACCGGGAACACGTTTCACCTCGAAGCCGGCATCGATCAAGCCGCGGCGGACGAAACCGGCGCTGGTGAAGGTACCGAAGGTGGTGCCCGGCACCGACAGTCGAGCCACTTGGGCGAATAGCTCCGGCTGCCACATCTGCGGATTCTTCGCCGGCGCGAAGCCATCGAGAAACCAGGCATCGATGCGTGCGTCCAGCATTGCCAGGTTTTCCTGTGCATCTCCGATCATCAGCGTGAGCGACACACGGCCATCGGCCAACCGAAACTGCTGAAAACCGGGGTTCACGGCCACATATTGCGCCAGTAACTGCTGTGCCAGTTCGTGCAGTTCCGGCCAGAGCGACAGCGCCCGCGCGAGGTCTTCTCGTCTGAGCGGGTGTTTTTCGACACTGACGAAGTGCAACCGAGTCCCCGCGGGGGCCTGCTGTTCGAACAGCTGCCAGGCGCACAGGAAACTCAGTCCTGTGCCGAAGCCGGTTTCGCCGATAACCAGGTGCTCGCCCGGTTGGAGTGCGGCAAAACGCGAGGCGAGATCGTTCTGGGCCAGGAATACGTGTGTGGTCTCTTCGATGCCCGAAGCGCGCGAGAAGTACACGTCGCCGTATTGGCGAGATTGCGGCTGGCCGTTTTCGTCCCAGTCGAGTTCGGCATGCTGGAAATCGGCTGCGGGGAGGTCGGACATAGGCGGGTCCTGGCAAAAGTCGGGATTCTAGCAGCGGCGCTCGGGTGTGGGCGTATGCGCTTTGTCGCAGCGCGCAACGGCATTGCGCTCGCCAAGTGGCTTACTGGCTTGTAAGTTTGTTTGCCCTGACTGGAGATGAAGATGTTCGAATCCGCTGAAATCGGCCACGCCATCGACAAGGCCAGCTACGACGCCGAACTTCCGGCGCTGCGCGAAGCGCTGCTGCAGGCGCAGTACCGGCTCAAGGAGCAGGGGCGACTTTCGGTGCTGATCCTGATCAATGGCATCGAGGGTGCCGGCAAGGGTGAAACCATCAAGCTGCTCAACGAATGGATGGACCCACGGCTGATTCGCGTCGACCACTTCGACTTGCCCACCGACGAAGAGCTGGCCCACCCGCCAGCCTGGCGTTACTGGCGGCGCCTGCCGGAAAAGGGCCACACTGGCATCTTCTTCGGCAACTGGTACAGCAAGATGCTCGAGGGGCGTGTTCACCGCCGCCTCGACAGGAATGATCTGGAAGTGGCCATCGACCGTGCCCAGCGTCTGGAGCAAATGTTGTGCAAGGAAGGCGTGCTGATCTTCAAGCTCTGGTTCCACCTGTCCAAGGAACGCATGCTCGCGCGGCTCGACTCGCTGAAGGACGATCCGCTGCACAGCTGGCGCATCAGTCTGCTGGATTGGCAGCAATCGAAGACCTACGACAGGTTCGTCCGCTACGGTGAACTGATTCTGCGCCGCAGCAGCTGCGATTTTGCGCCCTGGAGGGTGATCGAGGGGAGCGACGAGCGCTACCGCAGCCTGACCACCGGCCGCCTGTTGCTCGAAGGTATGAATGCGGCGATGGATGCCGTCGAGCAGCATCCGGTGCAGCCTGCTGCACCGGCTTCCCGGGACGCCAATCGCATGAGCCTGCTGGGCAGCTTGGATCTCGGGCAACGCTTGGATAAGGACGACTACAAGCAACAATTGGTCGAGGAGCAGGCCCGGCTGTCGCGCCTGTTGCGTGACCGCCGCCTGCGCAAGCGCGGCGTGCTGGCAATGTTCGAAGGGCATGATGCAGCCGGCAAGGGCGGCGCCATCCGTCGTATCACGGCGGCGCTGGACCCGCGTCTATATCGCACCGTCCAGATTGCGGCTCCTACCGAAGACGAACGGGCCCAGCCCTGGCTCTGGCGCTTCTGGCGCAACGTTCCGGCGCAGGGGCAGTTCGCCATTTTCGACCGTTCCTGGTACGGCCGCGTACTGGTCGAGCGTGTCGAGGGCTTTTGCACGCCCGAGCAATGGCAGCGCGCTTACAGTGAAATCAACGATTTCGAGGAACAGCTGGTCGAGGCGGGCACTGTGGTGGTCAAGTTCTGGCTGTCGATCGACAAGCAGACCCAGCTGGAGCGGTTCCAGGAACGTGAGAACACGCCCTACAAGCGCTTCAAGATCACCGCCGAAGACTGGCGCAATCGCGAGAAGTGGGATGAATACGACAGCGCCGTAACGGACATGGTCGACCACACCAGCACGGAAATCGCGCCCTGGACCCTGGTGGAAGCCAACGACAAGCGCTTCGCCCGTATAAAGGTGCTGCGCACGCTCAACGAAGCGCTGGAAGCCGCTATCGGCAAGTAGCCAGTGGTAGTCGATGGGCTTTCATATGCGGGCTGAATGGTCGTCGCCAGGGTTGCCTGCCGGCCACTATTCTCGGGGTATCGCCAACAATAAGATCCCGAGGTGTGCCATGCGTGAAGTAGTGATCGTTGACAGCGTACGGACCGGCCTTGCCAAGTCCTTCCGCGGCAAATTCAACATGACCCGCCCGGATGACATGGCGGCCCATTGCGTAAATGCGCTGCTGTCGCGCAACGACCTGGACCCCAATCTGGTCGATGACTGCATCGTCGGTGCCGGCTCCAACGAAGGTGCGCAAGGCTACAACATCGGTCGCAACGTGGCGGTATTGTCGCGCCTAGGCATCGATTGCCCAGGCATGACCCTGAACCGCTACTGCTCCTCGGGATTGCAAGCCATCGCCATGGCCGCCAACCAGATCGCTTCAGGTTGCAGCGACGTGATCGTCGCCGGCGGCGTCGAATCCATCACCCTGACCGCCAAGAGCAAGAACACCGATCACCTCTACAACCCGGTCATCCAGGCCCAGGTGCCAGGCATCTATCACACCATGGGGCAGACGGCGGAGCTGGTGGCCCGCCGTTACGATGTGACCCGCGAGCGGCAGGACGTCTACTCCCTGCAGAGCCAGCAGCGCACCGCGCAGGCTCAGGCGCAGGGACTGTTCGTCGACGAGATCGTGCCGATGAACGTCCGTTATTTCAGTGAGGACAAGCAGACGGGCGAGCGCACCGAGCACGAAGGCGTGGTCGATCGTGACGACTGCAATCGCCCGGACACCACCCTGGAAAGTCTCGCGGGCCTCAAACCGGTATTTGCCGAAGACGGCTCCGTGACCGCCGGCAACGCCTCGCAGCTGTCCGACGGTGCCTCCATGACCCTGGTCATGAGCCTGGACAAAGCCATTGAGCTCGGCCTCAAGCCGCGCGCGTTCTTTCGCGGCTTCACCGTTGCCGGTTGCGAGCCGGAGGAGATGGGCATCGGTCCGGTCTTCTCGGTGCCCAAGCTGCTCAAGGCCACCGGCCTGCAAGTGCCTGACATCGATCTTTGGGAGCTCAACGAAGCCTTCGCCTCGCAGTGCCTGTACTGCCGCGACCGGCTGGAAATCGACAACGAAAAGTTCAACGTCAACGGCGGTTCCATTTCTATTGGTCACCCCTTCGGCATGACCGGCTCGCGTACCGCTGGACATCTGGTGCGTGAGCTGCAGCGGCGCAACCTGCGCTACGGCGTGGTGACCATGTGCGTCGGTGGCGGCATGGGCGCGTCGGGGCTGTTCGAAGCGGTGCGCTGAGCATCAGGCTAACGAACGATTGCCCCGGCCTCCGGAAGAGTGCGCTCCGCCGGGCCTGGATGCGCGTCAAGCGCCGGGCGCGCACCCAGGCCCATTGCCGCGCTTTCCGGGCTACTGGAACAAGGAGCGGTCTTGGTTGCTTAAACCTGAGTGCTTCCCAGCATGGTTTCGGGGCGTACCCACTGATCGAATTCTTCATTGCTGACATAGCCAAGTGCCAGTGCAGCTTCGCGCAGGGTGCTGCCTTCGGTGTAGGCTTTCTTGGCGATTTCCGCAGCTTTGTCGTAACCGATGTGCGGATTCAGCGCGGTGACCAGCATCAGGCCGCGTTCCAGGTGTTCTGCCATGCGCTCGGCGTCCGGTTCCATGCCAGTGATGCAGTGGTTATTGAAGTTGCGGCAGCCATCGGCCAATAGGCGGATCGATTCCAACAGGTTGTGAATGATCACCGGCTTGAACGTGTTCAGCTGCAAATGCCCCTGGCTCGCGGCAACGCCAATGGTCACGTCATTGCCCATGACCTGGCAGGCGAGCATCGACAGTGCTTCGCACTGGGTCGGGTTGACCTTGCCGGGCATGATCGAGCTACCCGGCTCGTTGGCGGGCAGGCGCACTTCGGCAAGCCCGCCGCGTGGGCCAGAGCCGAGCAGACGCAGGTCATTGGCAATCTTCATCAGCGCCACGGCAAGGGTTTTCAGCGCGCCCGACAGAGCCACCAGCGGTTCGTGCCCCGATAGCGCGGCGAACTTGTTCGGTGCCGAGACGAAAGGCAGTCCGGAGAGTGCCGCCAGTTCCGCCGCAATCGCATCAGCGAAACCCTGTGGCGCGTTGAGCCCGGTGCCCACTGCGGTACCGCCCTGGGCCAGTTCGAGTACCGCCGGCATGGCCTGGCGAATGGCGCGCTCGGCAATGTCCAGCTGGGCGACGAACGCCGACAGTTCCTGGCCGAAGGTCACTGGCGTGGCATCCATCATGTGGGTTCGTCCGGTCTTGACCAGCTTGGCGTAGCGCGCCGCCTGTTCGGCCAAGCCGCCGGACAGCTCGGCGATAGCGGGCAGCAATTGATCGTGTATCGCCCTGGCCGTGGCTATGTGCATGGCGGTGGGGAAGCAGTCGTTGGAACTCTGTGCGCGATTGACATGATCGTTGGGGTGCACCGGGCTTTTGCCACCTCGGGTGCCGCCGGCCAGTTCGTTGGCACGTCCGGCGATCACCTCGTTGACGTTCATGTTGCTCTGGGTGCCGCTGCCGGTCTGCCAGACCACCAGGGGAAACTGGTCGTCGTGTTGGCCGTGGAGGATTTCATCGGCAGCCTGCTCGATCAGCCGGGCGATGTCGGGCGGCAGGTCTCCTATGCGGTCGTTGACCCTCGCCGCGGCTTTCTTGATCAGCGCCAGGGCATGCAGGACGGCAAGTGGCATGCGCTGATCACCGATCTCGAAGTTGGTGAGCGAGCGCTGGGTCTGGGCGCCCCAATACGCATGCTCCGGTACCTCCACGGGCCCCAAGCTGTCGGTTTCGGTGCGTGTCATGCTGTTTTCTCCGTTGATGGGCTATCGAATATAGGCTGCCGGGGAAGGGCGCAGGTTCCCGATTCCCTTGAGCCATGGGAACTCCGCGCGCAGAATGTGTCCATTGAGGGCTGTCTATTGCCCCCTATAAGGAATCTTTTATGTCCCTGTTTCGCACGTTTGGCCTTTGCAGCGCCTTGCTTCTCGTCCTGCTCAGCGTTCAGGCCAGTGCCGCTAGCGCCAGCCATGCCGCCCAGGCCGAGCGCTTTTTGAAACTGGCCAATGCCGATCGCCTGACGGTGCCGGTGTATGCCCAGGTGCAGCAGATGTTCGCCCAGCGTTTTGCCGAAGCCCAGGCGCCGGAAAGCAAGAAGGCCTCGCTTGAGCGTTATCAGTCCCAGGCAGATGCAGCGCTGGACAAGGCCATTGGCTGGGACAAGCTGAAGCCCGAGCTGGTCGCCATCTATACCAGTGAGTTCAGCGAGAGTGAGCTCAAACAGCTGAACGAGTTCTACGAGTCCGCGCTTGGCAAGAAAATGCTGGCCAAGCTTCCTGAACTCAACGCGCGCTCAGCCCAGGTGACCCAGAGCAAACTTGAAAGCGCGGTGCCTCAGGTGAACAAGCTACTGGCCGATATGACCGCCGAACTCGACACTCAGAACAAGCCCTGACGGAGTTAGCCAGGCATGACCAAACTGAACACCATCGAAACCGCCCTGCAGGCGCTGCAACCCGAGCACCTGCAAGTGCTGGATGAAAGCCACATGCACAGCCGTGGCCAGGAAACCCATTACAAGGCTGTGATCGTCAGCCATCAGTTCGCCGGCTTGAGCGCGGTCAAGCGCCATCAGAAGGCCTATGCCGCCATGGGTGATTTGATGGAGCAGATCCACGCCCTGGCATTGCACACCTATACGCCGGACGAGTGGCAGCTGCAGGGCGCCGCGCCGGCTTCGCCGGTGTGCGCGGGCGGGCACAAGTAACCTTTGAGGACAATCGCGCATTTGTTGCTAGAATGCGCCCCGCGCCGGCTTACGCCGGCGTTGTCGTTTTCGCATTCCCGGTCCGTCCTTTACGAGGGTGACCACTGGAGGAAATTTCCGATGATCCAGAAAATCGTCGTCGCGGCGCTGTACAAGTTCGTCTCCCTGCCGGACTACGTGGCGCTGCGTGAACCGCTGCTCGAAACCCTCGAAACCAACGCTATCAAAGGCACGCTGCTGCTGGCGGAGGAAGGAATCAACGGCACCGTGTCGGGTACTCGCGAAGGTATCGATGCGCTGTTGAGCTGGTTCGGCAACGACCCACGCCTGGCGGATATCGATCACAAGGAATCCTACTGTGACGAGCAGCCGTTCTACCGCACCAAGGTCAAGCTGAAAAAGGAAATCGTCACCCTGGGCGTGCCGGGTGTTGACCCCAACCAGCGTGTCGGCACTTACGTCGAGCCGCAGGACTGGAATGCGCTGATCGCCGATCCCGAGGTGCTGCTGATCGACACCCGCAACGACTATGAAGTGGCCATTGGCACCTTCGAAGGCGCGGTCGACCCGCAGACCAAGTCTTTTCGGGAGTTTCCCGAGTACATCAAGGCGCATTACGACCCGGCCAAGCACAAGAAGGTCGCCATGTTCTGCACCGGCGGTATCCGCTGCGAGAAGGCCTCCAGCTACATGCTGGGCGAGGGTTTCGAAGAGGTCTATCACCTCAAGGGCGGCATCCTGAAGTATCTGGAGGAAGTGCCCCAGGCCGAAACCCGCTGGCAGGGCGAGTGTTTCGTGTTCGACAACCGGGTTACCGTGCGCCACGATCTGAGTGAGGGCGATTTCGAACAGTGCCACGCCTGCCGTACGCCGATATCCGCTGAGGACCGCCGGTCGGAGCATTACGCGCCCGGTATCAGCTGCCCGCACTGCTGGAACACGTTGAGCGAAAAGACCCGCACCAGCGCCCGCGAACGCCAGAAGCAGATCGAACTGGCCCTCAAGCGCAACCAGCCGCACCCCATCGGTCACAACTACCGTAAACAGGGTGCGTAGCAGCAGCGGTACAGGAGTCCTATGGCTACCCGACTGATCTATGTGATGGACCCGATGTGCTCCTGGTGCTGGGGTTTTGCGCCAGTGGCCGGAGCGTTGGCGGCGCAGGCCGAGGCGCGCGGAATCCAGATGTATCTGGTGGTCGGTGGACTGCGTCGCGAGCAGATGACCATGGACGCCGCCGGTCGCGAGCGCACTCTGAACTACTGGCGGGCGGTGCATGAAGCCAGCGGCCAGCCGTTCGACCTGGAGGGCGGGCTTCCGGAAGGTTTGGTCTATGACACCGAGCCGGCGTGCCGGGCGCTGGTGACCGCGCGAAGTTTCGACGAACAACTGGTCTGGCCGTTGGCGATGCGTATCCAGCAGGCCTTCTACGTCGAGCGTTGCGACGTGTCGTGGCCGCAGCGGTTGGCGGACCTGGCCGAGGCGGTTGGAATAGCGCGCGGCGAATTCGCCGACCGTTTCGTCTCGCAGACCATTCGCGACGCCACCGAGGCGGATTTCCAGTGGGCGAGCAATCTGGGCATTGCCGGATTTCCCACCCTGCTCGCCGAACGGCACGGTCAGCTGGCGCTGCTGACCAATGGCTATCAGCCCCTCGAAACATTGAGTCCGTTGCTGGCCCGCTGGCTGGAGCACAACGCCCATGCGTGATCGGCTCAGCTGGGCAGAGATTCGCCGGCTGGCCCTGCAGCACCGCAAGGAGCTGGTACTGGCCAACCTGGTCGCGGTGCTGGCGACATTGTGCAGTGTGCCCATTCCGTTGCTGCTGCCGCTTCTGGTGGACGAGGTGCTGCTGGGCGACGGCAACACCGCGCTGCAGCTCATGGATAGAGTGCTACCGGCAGGCTGGCAGACAGCGGTCGGCTACATCGGGCTGATGTTGTGCGTCACGTTGCTGCTGCGCGCTTGCTCGTTGCTGTTCAACGTGCTGCAGGCGCGGCTGTTTGCGCGGCTGTCCAAGGACCTTGTCTACCGCATCCGCGTGCGGCTGATTGAGCGACTCAAGCGCATCGCCCTCAGCGAGTATGAGAGCCTCGGCGGCGGTACCGTGGCGGCCCACCTGGTCACCGATCTGGAGACCATCGACAAGTTCATCGGCGAAACCCTCAGTCGTCTGCTGGTGGCAGTGCTTTCCATCGTCGGTACGGCGGCGATCCTGTTGTGGATGCATTGGCAACTGGCGCTGCTGATCCTGCTGTTCAACCCGCTGGTGATCTACGCCACGGTACAGCTGGGCAAGCGCGTCAAGCACTTGAAGAAGCTGGAGAACGACAGCACCTCGCGCTTCACCCAGGCGCTCACCGAAACGCTCGACGCCATTCAGGAAGTCCGAGCCGGCAACCGCCAGGGCTTTTTCCTCGGGCGCCTCGGTTTGCGCGCCCGCGAAGTACGTGACCATGCCATCGCCTCGCAGTGGAAGACTGACGCCTCCAATCGTGCCAGCGGTCTGCTGTTCCAGTTCGGCATCGACGTGTTCCGCGCAGCGGCGATGCTCACCGTGTTGCTCTCCGACCTCTCCATTGGCCAGATGCTGGCTGTGTTCAGCTACCTGTGGTTCATGATCGGACCGGTCGAGCAGCTGCTCAGCTTGCAGTACGCCTTCTACGCTGCCGGCGGTGCGCTGTCGCGGATCAACGAGCTGCTGGCGCGAGCTGACGAGCCGCAGTACGAAGGCGGATGCAACCCGTTCGAAGGCCGCCGGACGGTGAGCATCGAGGTGCGCGGTTTGAGTTTCTCCTACCAGGACGAGCCGGTGCTCGAAGGCCTGGACCTGAGCATCGCGCCCGGCGAAAAGGTGGCTATCGTTGGCGCCAGCGGTGGCGGCAAGAGCACCTTGGTGCAACTGCTGCTGGGCCTGTATCAGCCCCAGAGCGGGCAGATCCGTTACGGCGGCGCCAGTCTGGAACAGGTCGGCCTGGAGACCGTGCGTGAGCACGTGGCGGTGGTGCTGCAGCATCCGGCGCTGTTCAACGACAGCGTGCGCGCGAACCTGTGCATGGGGCGCGAGCGCAGTGACGAAGACTGCTGGCATGCACTGGAAATTGCCCAGCTGGCCGAAACCATCCGGCAGTTGCCCAAGGGGCTGGACAGCATTGTCGGTCGCTCCGGCGTGCGGCTTTCCGGTGGGCAGCGACAGCGCTTGGCGGTGGCGCGAATGGTCCTGGCGCAGCCCAGTGTGGTCATACTCGACGAGGCTACCTCGGCACTCGACGCGGCTACCGAATATGCCTTGCATCAAGGGCTGGCGCGTTTCCTCGAAGGACGTACCACGCTGATCATTGCCCACCGTCTGTCGGCTGTTAAACAAGCCGACCGGGTGTTGGTGTTCGATGGCGGGCGCATCGCCGAGCAGGGTGAACATATGCAGCTGATAGCCGACGGCGGGCTCTACGCCAGGCTTTACGGACATCTTCAGCACTGAGCCTATGCCGAGCCGCGCGAAATAAAGTTCGCGAGAGGCCTCAATTCCTGTCTCGGCAGGCCGACTCTTAGGCCAGGCATTTCTGAACAGGAAAGTTTCCATGACAGCAATAACGAACCCTTTGACCAACCTGCCCGTGGGCAAGAAGCTGACATTCGGCTTTGGTCTGGTTCTGGCCCTGACCCTGGCCGTGGCGGGCACCGGCTTTTTCGCCGTGGATGCCATAGTCACGCGCTCCCAGCAGCTCAGCCAGCTGTCCGATATCAACGCCAGCATTCTCCAGGCGCGCGGCATAGAACGTGAATATGCAGCCAAGCGCGACCTGGCACTGGCCGAGCAGTTGCTGGACGAGCTGACCCGGATCGATACCCAGGTGGATGAGCTGTCTCGGAGTTCCGGTGCCGAGGCGGCCCTGACACCGATTCGCCGTGCGGTGGAAGGTTACCGCGCAGAATTCGAGCGCTACCGCCAGCTGATCGTCAGCGGCGCCCGGCTGAGCCGGGACATGAACGATGCGGCCCAGCGCAGCCGAGACGAGTTCGAGACCATCGAACTGAACATGTACGACGCGGTGCGCGAGCTGCGTCTGGAAGGCGATCGCCTCAGGGGCAGCGATCCGCTCACCCTCGCCGAAGCGACGTCCGGACTGACCAAGCAGGTGCTGGAGATGCGCATGCAGGAAAGCATCTTCAGCAGCACCAGCGACCCGCAGGCGGTTTCCGCCTGGCAGGGAAGGTACACCGACGTCAGCGCCACTGGCAGCAATCTCAAGACCTGGCTCGACGACGACCAGAAGCAGAACATGGACAGGGCACTGGCCAGCCTCGAGCAATATCGGCAAGCCTTCGACAGCTTCGGTGAATACCGTGCCAACCGGCTCGCAGCGGACCAGCGCCTGGCCGAACTGGCGCAGCAGGTGAGCCTGACGGCCGGTGAGATCCTCGCCAGCGAAACCAATGAGATGCATGCGCAGCAATCACGGGTGTCACTGCTGCTGGCGGTCATAGGTTCGCTGGCGCTGCTCATCGGCATCAGTGCGGCCTTGGGCATCGGTCGCATGATCGTCGGCCCGCTCGGAGAAACCGTGGCGCTGGCCCGGCGTGTGGCCTCAGGCAACCTGACCGGTTCCCAGCCCAGCGCCCGGCGCGACGAGGTGGGCCAACTGCAGAACGCCATGCATGACATGAGCGAGAGCCTGCGTACCCTGATCGGCCGCATCGGCGGCGGTGTCAGCCAGATTGCCGCAGCAGCCGAGCAGTTGTCGGCGGTGACCGCGCAGACCAGCAGTGGCGTGCAGACCCAGCGGATCGAGACCGATCAGGTGGCCACCGCCATGAACGAAATGGCCGCCACCGTGCAGGAGGTGGCGCAGAACGCCGAGCGGGCTTCCCACGCCGCACGCCAGGCCGACCAGCAGGCCAGCCAGGGCGAACTGGTGGTGCGCAGCGCCATCGACCAGGTGGGTGCGCTGGCGGGCGAGGTGGAGGCTTCGGCCGGCGCCATCGAGGCGCTGAACGAGCAGAGCGGGCGCATCGGCACGGTGCTTGAGGTGATTCGCGCGGTGGCCGAGCAGACCAACCTGCTGGCGCTCAACGCCGCCATCGAGGCTGCCCGGGCGGGTGAGCAGGGCCGCGGTTTCGCCGTGGTGGCCGATGAGGTGCGCGCCCTGGCACGACGTACCCACGATTCAACCGAGGAAATCGAGGGGCTGATCGGCAACCTGCAAAATGTCGCGCACAAGGCGGTGGAGCAGATGCAGACCAGCCGCACCCTGACCCAGCGTACCGTCGAGCTGGCCAACGAAGCCGGCACGGCGCTGGAACGCATCACCGAGTCGGTCTCCACCATCGAGCAGATGAACCAGCAGATCGCCGCGGCGGCCGAGCAGCAAAGCGCCGTGGCCGACGATATCTCCCAGAGCATCACGCGCGTGCGTGACATTGGCGAGCAGAGCGCCAGCGCCAGCGAGCAGACCGCCAGCGCCAGCGCCGAACTGGCCCGTTTGGGTATTGAGCTGCAAGGCCTGGTCGGTCAGTTCCGTACCTGAAGCGGTAGCACGCTGTATCGATGACCATGGACCCCCGGCCGCTGTGCCGGGGTCTTTGTTTCTGTCGCGGTGAACTCCTTATCGGTGGGTCGATCTAGTTAGAAGTCACGGCAGTGGCGATCCGCCGGCGCCGTAGCTCTTTCCGGGACACTTGCCCATGCGTACCGCTTCGACAACAGTGTCGCCGCTGGCCAGCGGCGACCAGACCCGCTTGCACCGCGCCATTACCGGGCCTGCGTTATTTCTGTTCATTCTCGGCGACGTGCTGGGTGCCGGGGTATATGCATTGGTAGGCAAGATCGCCGTACAGGTAGGCGGCGCGGTATGGGTGCCGCTACTGGCGGCGCTGGGTTTTGCACTGCTCACCGCCGGTTCCTACGCGGAGCTGGTCACCAAATACCCAAAGGCCGGAGGCGCGGCAGTGTTCACCGAGCGCGCGTTCGGCAGCCCCTTGCTGTCGTTTCTGGTGGGGTTCGCCATGTTGGCGGCGGGTGTGACCAGTGCGGCGGGTCTGTCACTGGCCTTCGCCGGCGATTACCTCGGCGCCTTCCTCGATACACCGGCAGTACCCACGGCGCTGGCGTTTCTGCTGCTGATCGGGCTGCTCAACGCGCGGGGAATTCGCGAATCGATGGGGGCCAACGTGGTAATGACGATCATCGAATTGTCCGGCCTGTTGCTGGTGATAGTGTTGGCTGCACGTTTTGTCATGGGCGGCGCGGGTGAGCCAGTACGCGTCCTGCAGTTCACGCCGGGTATTTCGCCGGCCGTGGCGGTGCTGGGTGCGGCGCTGCTGGCGTTTTATTCCTACGTCGGTTTCGAGGTGTCCGCCAACGTCGCCGAGGAGGTCCGTGATGTGCGCCGTATTTACCCACGTGCGCTCTTCGCTGCGCTGCTGGTGGCTGGGCTGATCTATCTGGGCGTCGGGTTGGCGGCTTCGGTGATACTGTCACCGCAGGCCCTGGGCGAGTCGTCGGCGCCCTTGCTGGATGTGGTACGGGCGACGGGTTATGCCGTGCCAGACAATCTCTTTGCGGTGATTGCCCTGGTGGCGGTGGCCAATGGCGCGCTGCTGACCATGATCATGGCCAGCCGGTTGGCTTACGGGATGGCCGACCGCGGCTTGCTGCCCTCGGCGCTGACCCGGGTACTGCCGGGGCGGCGCACGCCCTGGCTGGCCATCGTCCTGACCACGCTGGTAGCGATGCTGCTGACCGTGACCGGCAGCCTCGCGGTGCTGGCGGAGACGGTGGTGTTGCTGCTTTTGCTGGTTTTCATCGCGACCAATACCGCTGTGCTGGTGTTGCGCAAGGATCGCATTGCCGAGCCGCATTTCCGTACACCAACAGTGATGCCGGTACTGGCGATCCTCTCTTGTCTGTTGCTGTTGGCCCAGCAGGGGGCCGGCACCTGGCTGCGCGCCGGATTGCTGCTGGGGCTCGGCGTCCTGCTGTACGGCGTCGGTCGCTGGCAGGTGCGACGCCTCAGTGCCGACTGAGGTCTGCCGCCCATTCGTCCAATGGGATTTCCGGATGCTGCTGCCAGATTCGTTGCCATAGCAGCTGCAGCTTGGCGAGGTCGCCGCGTTCGGCAGGCATTCGCTCGACATCCTGGATCAGCCGCCACTCGCCATCCTTCCTCTCGGCCAGGGCGAAGCGGAAGGGATGAAAACCGGTCATTCCCAGTCGCAGATCGGTGACCAGAAGCTGCTCACCAATTAGGTCATAGCGCATCACCCCGCCCGTGAACCACTGCAGGCGCTCATGCTGTGGCGAGCCGGTCAGCAGGGCCGAGAGTTCTTCCCGACGTGGCAGGCGGACCAGCTCGGGCGGTTCCGAGTCGAACCAGCTGATCAGCGTCTCGTAGTAATCCTCACCGTCCACTAGCACCACACGCCAGAGCAGACTGTTGAAGGGAGTTGGCGCGCTGAACAGCTGTTGCACCTGCATGTCGTCGCGCGTCATGAGCGCTTCCACCTGTCGCTCCGCCATCTGCTTTCCGACCAGGGTGAAACCCAGATACAGCGTCGACAGCACCAGCGCCGCATTCACCCAATGGGTTGCTCGGCCACGAAAGCCGGCTATTGCACCAACCAGCACTGCCAGCAGTAATGGCAGGCTGTACATCGGATCGATGATGAACACGCTGGACCAGGCAACCGGCGCCGAGGTGAGCGGCCAGAACAGCTGCGTGCCATAGGTGGTGAAGGCATCCAGCGTCACGTGGGTGATTAGCACCAGCCAGAGCGTGAAGAACAGGCGCATGCCGGAATAACCGGCATGCGGATATCTTCGTCGGACCAGCCACGCCAGCCCGACCGCAACCAGACTGAGCACGAACAGCGAATGGCTGAACCCGCGGTGGTAGGTTGTGTTGGCAACCGCGTCGCCAAAGTCGATGAGCACGTCAAGGTCGGGGAGGGTGCCGAGCATGGCGCCGTACAGCAGGGCCTTTCGGCCTTGCCAGCGCCCGAGCAGGGAGGCCTGTACGCTGGCGCCGAGAAGTGCCTGGGTGATCGAGTCCATGAGTAGTCCGGTTGCGCGCGCGGGAACGTCACCTTAGCCGAACAACCTGAAGGTTTCGGTGGGAAATCATGTAAAAGCGTGTCGGCGTCAGCTGGATCGTAAGACAATGCCGCTGCCCAAACATCTGCAAGAAGGCAAGCAATGCTGGAAATCTCCAACACCGTGCAGCTGCCCGATGGCGAGATCGAGCTGACCGCAATCCGCGCGCAGGGCGCCGGCGGACAGAACGTCAACAAGGTCTCCAGCGCCATGCACCTGCGCTTCGATATCAAGGCCTCGTCGCTTCCGGATTTCTACAAGGAGCGGCTGCTGGCGCTGCGCGACAGCCGCATCACCGACGACGGCGTGATCATACTCAAGGCCCAGCAGTATCGAACTCAGGAGCAGAACCGCGCCGACGCGCTCGAACGACTGGTCGAGCTGATTCGCAGCGCGACCAAGGTGGAGAAAACCCGACGGCCGACACGGCCGACTCTCGCCTCGAAAAAACGCAGGCTGGAAGGAAAAAACAAGCGCGGCGCGATCAAGGCCGGAAGAGGCCGCGTGGATTTCTGACAGCTGATGGTTCTGCTTCAGGACTCGGTGCGCTGCTCCGGTTCCTGCTGGGGCTTGGCAGCCGGTATGTCGTCCAGCTCGTCTTCATTGGCGGGCTCCTTCGTGGCGAGCCCTTCGGGCGCATCGGGCATCAGCTCCATCACCGTCGGGCTGGTCCGCAGTATCGGGGTGAAACGGCCATGGGGCTCGGTGATCAGGTCCATGACCTTGCGCGGTCGATAGAAGGCGTAGAACGCCAGCACGCCGAGCGACACCGCGTAGAACAGCGGCAGCGCCACTGGCCCGGTCAGGTGCATCAACCCCCCGGCGACTACCGGTCCGAAGGCAGCGCCAAAGCCGTTGGCCAGCAGCAAGCCGCTGGAGCCGGACAGGATCTCGTCAGGGTTGAGATGGTCAACCATCTGCGCCACGGCGATGGAATAGATCGAGAACGCCAGCCCGCCCCAGATGAACATCAGACCCAGCAGCGCGGGACCAGCACCGAGAACCGCAGAACCCAGCGACAAGAATGTGGCCAGGGTCACGACCCAGAGCAGCACGACGCGTCGCTCGAAGCGGTCGGAGAGCAGGCCGATCGGCCATTGCAGCAACGCGCCACCGAGGATGGCCACACTCATCATCAGACCGATGCCGGCGTCATCGAAGCCCACCTGGCCAGCGTACACCGGTGCCAGCCCCCAGAAGCCTCCCAGGGCGAAACCCGAAATGCCAGCCGCCATCAGCGGTAGCGGGGCGATGCGCGCCAATTGCAAGAGATCGGTCGAGGGTACGTCCGGTAGGGTCGGCTGCGGCTGCCGGGTGAGGGTGATCGGCATCATCGCGCCGCCGATGAGGATGGTCGCCAGGGCGAACAGGGTGAACGCCATCGGGCTGGCCAGACCCAACAATTGCTGGGCGGCTGCCAGTGAGCCGAGGTTCACCGCCATGTAGACGGCGAATACCTGGCCGCGCTTTTCCCCACTGACCTGCGCGTTGAGCCAGCTTTCGATGACGATGTACAGCGTCACCAGGGCGACGCCGTACATCACGCGCAGCACCAGCCAGACCCAGGGGTTGACGATCAGTACGTGCAGCAGGACGGCGGTTGCGGCCAGCGCGGCGTAGAACGAGAACGTGCGGATATGACCAATCCGCCGGATAAGCGACGGTGCCAGCCAAGTGCCGATGAGGAAGCCGGCGAAATAACCGGACATCAACAGGCCGATCATGCCCGTGGAATAGCCTTCGGCGACGCCGCGCAGGGTCAGCAGAGTATTGAGCAGGCCGTGGCCAAGCAGTAGCAGCGTAACCCCAGCAAGCAGCGAGCTGATGGGGGCTAACATGGTCCTCATGGCAAACAACCTTAAGCGAGTGAACCGGAAAGGCAAGGGTTGCCATTGCATGCCTGCCTTCAAGAGGATCTGGAACAGATCGATATTTTCAGGTGATTCAATAGAGTAGTCGTAGTCAACCGCAAGGCCGGTCCGCAGCGCTAAACGTGACCACTGAAACGGAACGGCATGCTTCACCAGACTCGTGAAAGCCTGTTTGGGTTCATCTCAGGTTTGAGCCACGTCGCCCTGAAGTGTGGCGATCAACGCTCGCACGCTGCCAGGCAGCGCATCCAGCTCGCGTACAAGAATGCTGCGCTCGCGCACGGCCCAGGGTTCGTCCAGCTCGACCATCGCCAGGCGCATGGTGCGGCTGTGTCGGCGCCCGGCCGATTCGGGAATGATGCCGATACCCACGCCGGCCTCGATCATCCGGCACACCGCCTCGAAACTCGACAGCTGGATGCGCAATGAAAGCGTACCACCCAGCCGTTCGACCTGATCGCGCAGGAAGCTCAGCAGCGTGCTGCCGTCGTGCAGGCCGATGTGCTGATAACTCAGCGTCTGGCGCAGGGTCAATTTCTTCTCGCTCGCCAGCGGGTGGCCAACCGGCAGGGCCAGCAGCAGGCGGTCGGTACTGAAGTGCAGGATCTGCAACCCCTCTGCCTGTACGGGACCTGCGATGATGCCCATGTCCGTGGAGCCGTCCAGCACGCCGCGGACAATGTCGCGGCTGAGCTTTTCCTGGAGATCCACCGTCACCCCCGGACGCTGGGCGAGGAAGCCGGCCAGCACCTCCGGGAGGAATTCTGTCACCGCCGTGGTGTTGGCGAAGATGCGGATATGCCCGGCCTGATCCGCGCCGTATTCGGTGAACTCACTTTTCAGGTAGTCCACCTGACGCATGATCAGGCGTGCGTGTTGCAACAGCTTGTGTCCGGCCGGGGTCAGTTCCACGCCGCGGCTGTCGCGGTAAAGCAGGCGCGTGTCGAACTGACCTTCAAGCGCCTTGATGCGTGCGCTGGCGGCCGCTGGCGAGAGGTGTGCGCGGCGAGCGCCCTGGGTCAGGCTGGGCGATTCGGCAATGTGAATAAACAGGCGCAGGTCGGCCAGAGCAAAGTGCATGGTGCTGCTCGATCAGGGACTTGGCGTTCAGCATATCCGAACGCTGGTATAGGTAAATACAAATTCTCGGAACGCCGGCTTCGTTGCATCCTCCGGCAAAACAACACAGCGCGGACCACAATCGATGACCGACTCTGCTTTTACTGCCTGGATCGGACGTACTCAGGATGTTCACGATCAACTGAGCCGCAACCTGATCCAGCGCATCGCCGCTACCTTTGGCGAGCCGAATCCAGGCCATAGCGAACCGCTACCGCCTTTGTGGCAGTGGTGCTTCTTTCAGGACACCGTGGCCGAGTCCGGTCTCGGCGAGGATGGTCATCCGGCACGGGGCGGCTTTCTGCCGGCAGCGGGTGATCGCAACCGCATGTGGGCCGGCGGGCGCCTGGAATTCCACGAGCCGCTGAAGGTCGGTGGTGAGGCCACTCGCACCACCACCATTGCCAATATCGAGGAAAAAGCGGGTCGTACAGGTTCGCTGCTGTTCGTCACCCTGCGTCACGACTATTCCCAGGACGGTCGTCTGGCCATCCGCGAGGAACAGGACATCGTCTATCGCGAGCCGACCCCACCGAAGCTGTCCAGCGGCGAACCATTGCCGACCGGCAACTGGCGCGAAGTGGTGGAGCCTACCGCAACGCTGCTGTTCCGCTACTCGGCCGTCACCTTCAACGGCCACCGCATCCATTACGACTGGCCTTACGTCACCGAAACCGAGGGCTACCCAGGCCTGGTGGTGCATGGCCCGCTGATCGCGACCCTGAACTTGCGTGCGTTCTGCCGCGCGATACCCGAGGCCCGGGTACGGCGTTTCTCCTTTCGGGGCGTGCGCCCGCTGATCGCGCCGCAGCCTTTCGAAGTGGGCGGGCGCATCGTCGCGCCCGGCAAGGCCGAGCTTTGGGCAGGCAATGCCGGCGGCATCGCCCAGAAGGCCGAAGTGGAGTTCGACTGAATAGCGGAGTTTCGGTGGATGTGAAAAGCGGCATCCACCCAACGCCTGCCAAATCGATCTGCAAGGTGGATAGCGCTGTCGCTTTATCCACCCATACACAAGAACAAGCGAGGAACTGCAATGAATCCGTACCTGAACGAAGAATACAACGCCATCCGTGAAGGCGTGCGCGCCCTGTGTGCTGAATTTCCGGCCGAATACTGGCGCAAGATCGACGAGGAAAAGGGTTTTCCGGAAGCCTTTGTCACAGCATTGACCGAAGCCGGCTGGCTGTCGGCGATGATCCCGGAAGAGTACGGCGGATCTGGCCTGGGTCTGGCCGAAGCCTCGATCATCCTTGAGGAAGTCAATCGCTGCGGCGGCAACTCCGGCACCGTGCATGGCCAGATGTACAACATGTTCACTCTGCTGCGTAACGGCAGCGAGGAGCAGAAACGCTACTACCTGCCCAAGCTGGCCAGCGGCGAGCTGCGCTTGCAGTCCATGGCCGTGACGGAACCGACCACCGGCACCGACACCACCAAGATCAAGACCACCGCGGTCAAGAAGGGTGACAAATATGTCATCAACGGCCAGAAGGTATGGATCTCGCGGGTACAGCACTCCGATCTGATGATCCTGCTGGCGCGCACCACACCTTTGGCGGAAGTACAGCGCAAGGCGGACGGGATGTCGATCTTCCTGGTCGACCTGCGCGAAGCCATTGGCAACGGCCTGACCGTGCAGCCGATCGCCAACATGGTCAACCACGAGACCAACGAGCTGTTCTTCGACAACCTGGAAATTCCCGCCAGCAGCCTGATCGGCGAAGAGGGCAAGGGCTTCCGCTACATCCTCGACGGCCTGAATGCCGAACGTACCCTGATCGCCGCCGAGTGCATCGGTGACGGCCGCTGGTTCACCGAGAAATCGGCCCAGTACGCCCGTGATCGCGTGGTGTTCGGTCGCCCGATTGGCCAGAACCAGGGTGTGCAGTTTCCCATTGCCGAGGGGCATATCGAGCTGGAGGCGGCGGATCTGATGCGCTGGCGCGCCTGTGAAGAGTACGACGCCGGTCGCAACGCCGGTGCCGCCGCCAACATGGCCAAGTACCTGGCGGCCAAGGCTTCCTGGGAAGCGGCCAATGCCTGCATGCAGACCCACGGCGGCTTCGGCTTTGCCAATGAATACGACGTCGAGCGCAAGTTCCGTGAGACCCGTCTGTATCAGGTGGCGCCGATCTCCACCAACCTGATTCTGTCGTATGTGGCCGAGCACCTGCTGGAGCTGCCGCGCTCTTTCTAACTGTGAACGTTGGGTGGATGTCGTTTTTTACATCCACCACCTGCACGGTGGAAAAGACCTGCGGTCGTTGTCCATCCGACGACGACCGAACGAAGGAATGAATGTCATGCAAATCAGCCACCTCGACCATCTGGTGCTGACCGTTGCCGACCTTGATGTCACGACGGACTTCTACTGTCGCGTGCTTGGCATGCAGCTGGTGAGCTTCGGCGAAGGCCGCAAGGCGCTGGCGTTCGGCAAGCAGAAGATCAACCTGCACCAGGCCGGTCGTGAGTTCGAGCCCAAGGCCGAGCGCCCGATGCCGGGCTCGGCAGACCTCTGCTTCATCGTTTCGACGCCGCTGGAAGAGGTCATTGCGCACCTCGCGCGACATCACATCGCCATTCTCGAAGGCCCGGTCCAGCGTACCGGCGCCACCGGCCCGATCCGCTCCGTCTATTTGCGTGACCCGGACCTGAACCTGATTGAACTGTCCAATTTACTGGAGCTGACAGCATGAGCCAGCACACCCAAGCATTGACCGAATTTCTCGCCGGGCTCGCTTACGAGCAGATCCCTGACGCTGTGCTCGCGCGCACTGAAGACTTGTTTCTCGACTGGCTGGCCTCCGCCCTGGCCAGCGCCGGTTCGCACCCGATCCCGCTGTTTGAACGCTATGCCGAGCAGATGGGGCCGGCTGAGGGGCCGGCGCGTATCTTCGTCAACGGCAAGAGCAGCAGTGCCTATTTCGCCGCGCTGGTAAACGGCGCCAGCTCGCACCTAGTGGAACAGGACGACCTGCACAATAGCTCGGTACTGCATCCGGCCACGGTGGTGTTTCCGGCGGCACTGGCTGCCGCGCAGGACCTCGGCAAATCCGGCCGCGACCTGCTGGTGGCGTCGGTTGCCGGTTACGAGGCGGGCATTCGCATCGGCGAATTCCTGGGCCGCTCGCATTACCGCATCTTCCACACCACCGCGACCGTCGGCACCTTGGCCGCAGCGGTGGCAGTGGGCAAGCTGATGGGCTTCGACCAGAAGCAGTTCACCAACCTGCTGGGCAGCGCCGGTACTCAGGCCGCCGGCCTGTGGGAATTCCTTCGCGATGCCGCCGACTCCAAGCAGTTGCACACCGCCAAGGCGGCCGCTGACGGTCTGCTCGCCGCTTACCTGACTGCCGATGGTTTGACCGGCGCGCAGAACATCCTCGAAGGCGAGCAGGGCCTGGCCGCCGGAATGTCGAAAGATGCCAACCCGGCGGCGCTGTCCGATCGCCTCGGCAGCCGCTGGGCGCTGGCCGAGACCTCGTTCAAGTTCCACGCCTCCTGCCGCCACACTCACCCGGCAGCCGATGCGCTGCTGGATCTGATGCAGCGTGAGGGACTCAAGGCCGACGACATCGCCAGCGTCACCACCCGAGTGCACCAGGGCGCCATCGACGTGCTGGGTCGCGTCGTGGTGCCGCAGACCGTACATCAGGCGAAGTTCTCGATGGGCACGGTGCTGGGCCTGATTGCTCTCTACGGCAAGGCCGGACTGACCGAATTTCACACTCACGCTCTCATCGATCCGCGCGTCGGGGCGTTCCGCGAGAAGGTTTCGATGATGCTCGACGCCCAGGTAGACGACGCCTATCCGTCGCGCTGGCTTGGCCGGGTCGAGGTGAAAACCACTGACGGGCGCACCCTGCATGGCGCCATCGACGAGCCCAAGGGCGATCCGGGCAACACCCTGAGCCGCACCGAGCTGGAGGACAAGTTCCTGCGCCTGGTGGAGTTCTCCGGCGTGCGCAGTGCGGACGAGGCGAGCGTCCTGATCGACAAGGTCTGGCGGTTGCGCGAGATGGACAGCCTCGCGGAGCTGGCCTGAGTCCTGGGGTGGATGACGGCGAGGCCTCATCCACCGAGGCGGTGCTGGAGCCGCATAGGCCTGAAACAAACGCGTGGAAAAGGCTTCGCCGTTTTCCACCTACGCCGAATTTGCAGGAACCGTATATGAATGACACAACCGCCAAACCCCGCCCGCTCGACGGTATCACCGTGGTCAGCCTCGAACACGCCATAGCCGCGCCGTTCTGCACGCGCCAGCTGGCCGATCTTGGCGCTCGGGTGATCAAGGTCGAGCGGCCCGGCTCCGGTGATTTCGCCCGGGGCTATGACGAACGCGTCGATGGCTTGGCCTCGCATTTCGTCTGGACCAACCGTTCCAAGGAAAGCCTGACCCTGGACGTCAAGCAGGATGCCGCCTCACAAGTGCTCGACCAGCTTCTGGCCAAGGCCGATGTGCTGGTGCAGAACCTCGCGCCGGGAGCCGCCGCGCGCATGGGCCTCTCGTTCGAGGCGCTGCACGAGCGCTTTCCGCGCCTGGTTGTCTGCGACATTTCCGGTTACGGCGAAGGTGGGCCTTACGAGCAGAAGAAGGCCTACGACCTGCTGATCCAGTCCGAAGGCGGTTTCCTGTCGGTGACCGGCGGTCCCGGTGAAGACCAAATGGCCAAGGCTGGTTGCTCCATCGCTGACATCGCCGCGGGCATGTACGCCTATACCGGCGTGCTTTCGGCGCTGATGCTGCGGGATAAGACCGGAGAGGGCAGTCGCGTAGATGTATCCATGCTGGAAAGCCTGGTCGAGTGGATGGGCTACCCGCTGTATTACGCCTACCAGGGCGCCACGCCCCCCCCGCGTGCTGGAGCTGCCCACGCCACCATCTACCCCTACGGGCCGTTCCCGACCGGCGATGGCGGCACGGTGATGCTCGGCTTGCAGAACGAGCGCGAGTGGCTGCTGTTTTGCGAGAAGGTATTGCTGCAGCCGGAACTGGCGCGGGACGAACGCTTTTCGGCGAACTTCAAGCGTTCTGAAAATCGCGAGGCGCTGCGTGCCCTCATCATCGAAGCCTTCTCCAGGTTGACTGCCGACGAGGTGATTGCTCGCCTGGACGCCGCGCCCATCGCCAACGCCCACGTCAACGACATGGCCGGGGTCTGGGCGCACCCGCAACTCCAGGCGCGCCAGCGTTGGAGCGAGGTGGACAGCCCCTCCGGCAAGTTGCCGGCGCTGCTGCCGCCGGGGCGCAACGCCGCTTTCACGCCGCGCATGGATCCGATTCCCGCGCTGGGCCAGCACACCGATGCGCTGCTGGCTGAACTGGGCTACGCGCCAAACGACATCCAGCGCCTGCACAAAGAGGGCGCGGTCTGACCGCTCCGAGGAAGGAACCCATGAATACTGCCATCATCCGCACCGCACTGTTCGTTCCGGCAACCCGGCCGGAACGGATTCCCAAGGCCTTGGCCACTGGCGCCGATGCGGTCATCGTCGATCTGGAAGATGCGGTCGCCGAAAACCTGAAATGCGAAGCGCGCGCCAACCTCGACGCCTTCCTCGCAGAGAACCCGCAAGCGCGGGTGCTGGTGCGCATCAATGCGCCGTCGCATCCCGAGCAGGCTGCTGACCTGGCAGTTTGCGCGCGTCATGCCGGTGTAATGGGCGTGCTGCTGCCAAAGGTGGAAAGCGCATTACAGGTGGCTCTGGTGGCCGGCAGTGGCAAGCCGGTATGGCCGATCATCGAAAGCGCTGGCGGGCTCTCCCGCTTGGAAGAAGTCGCCCATGCCCAGGGCGTCGAGCGGCTGTCTTTCGGCGCGCTGGATCTTGGCCTGGATCTGGGCCTTGCCAGCGGTACCGCTGGCGCCGAGCGCATCCTTGATCAGGCGCGCTACGCCATTCTGCTGCAGTCGCGCTTGGCCGGCCTGGCCGCGCCGCTGGACAGCGTGTTCCCCGATATCAAGAACCTGAAAGGTCTCGCCGAAGCCACGGCTAACGCTCGTGATATGGGCTTCGGTGGCCTGTTATGCATTCACCCCAGCCAGGTGGCTGTGGTGCACGAAACGCTGATGCCTGGCGCGGAAGAATTGGCCTGGGCGCAGCGCGTCCTCACGGCCGGGGCTTCCGGTGAAGGGGTCTTCGTGGTGGACGGGCAAATGGTCGACGCACCTGTCGTCGGCCGGGCTCGCCGCCTGCTGCAACGTGCCGGGTATGCGCTGCCCTGAGGCTGCGCTCCCGAACACGTACCAACCGATAAGAACAAGAGGGGTACTACATGTTTAAAACCACTACCAAGGCTCTGGTATGCGCCGTTTCCATGTCGATTGCCGGCCTGCTCCAGGCGGCTGAACCGATCAGCATCAAGTTCGCCCATGTGGTGGCCGAGCACACGCCCAAAGGGCAGGGTGCGCTGATGTTCAAGAAACTGGCCGAGGAACGCCTGCCTGGGCGTGTGAAGGTCGAGGTCTACCCGAATTCATCACTGTTCGGTGATGGCAAGGAAATGGAAGCCCTGCTACTGGGCGACGTGCAGCTTCTGGCGCCGTCGCTGGCCAAGTTCGAGCATTACGCCAAGCAACTGCAGATATTCGACCTGCCGTTCATTTTCGATGACATCGATGCGGTCGATCGCTTCCAGCAGAGCCCGCAAGGCAGGCAGTTGCTGACCTCGATGGAGGGCAAGGGCATTACCGGCCTGGCTTACTGGCATAACGGTATGAAGCAACTGTCTTCGAACAAGGCGCTGTATGAGCCGAAGGATGCTCGCGGCCTGAAGTTCCGGGTACAGGCGTCCGCCGTGCTTGACGAGCAGTTCAAGGTCCTGCGCGCTGCGCCGCGCAAGATGAGCTTCGCCGAGGTCTACCAGGGTCTGCAGACCGGGGTGGTCAACGGTACCGAGAACACTTGGTCCAACTATGAAAGCCAGAAGGTGCATGAGGTGCAGAAGTTCTTCACCGAGTCCAACCACGGCGCCATCGACTACATGGTGATCACCAACACCAAGTTCTGGAAAGGACTGCCCGATGACGTGCGCACCGAGCTGGACGCGGTGATGGCCGAGGTCACCGTCGAGGTGAACAAGCAGGCCGAGGCGTTGAACCAGGATTCCAAGCAGCGGATCGTCAAGGCTGGCACCAGCGAAATCATCCAGCTGACCCCGGAGCAGCGCGAGGAATGGCGCAAGGCGATGCAGCCGGTATGGAAGAAGTTCGAAGGTGATATTGGCCAGGACCTGATCGAGGCTGCGCAAGCCTCGAACCAACCCTAAGCCTTGATGATGGCTGCCGGTGGGAATGCCGCGCAGCCAAATCGGTTCCTATGTGCAGGGCGGCATCGCTGCCGCGCTGCGTTCACTTCAATTGAATAGCCTGCCACGCGTCTGACTCAGGCGCTGGCTTGCTGTATCCACTTAGGCATTGCATAGCGACGGTCCGACTTGCCGGCCTTGAGTACCGCGCCCGGTATATCATGGCCGACCAGCTCGGGCAGGCTGGCAGCGCACTGTAGTAATTGGTCGAGATCGACCCCTGTCTCCAGATCCATGCGCTGGAACATGTGCACCAGATCCTCGGTGCAGATGTTGCCGCTTGCGCCCGGCGCGTACGGACAACCACCGAGCCCGCCCAGTGAGGCGTCAAAACGATCGATGCCAGCATTCAAAGCCGCCAGCGCGTTGGCCAGGCCCATGCCGCGAGTATTGTGGAAGTGCGCGGTGAACTGAGTTTGCGGCCAGCGCTGCAGCGCCTCTATGCAGATGCGCTCGACCTGTGCGGGGTCAGCCATGCCAGTGGTATCGCAGAGGGTAATGCCCTGCACGCCGATTTCCAGCAACCGCTGCACCAGCTCGTAAACTCGCCGCTCTGGCACCTCGCCCTCGAACGGGCAGCCGAAGGTGGTGGACAGAGAGGCGTTGACGAATACGCGGCTGCCCCGCGTGACTTCGATGATCTCGCGAAATTGCAGCAGTGACTGCTCGGGCGTCATGCGCAGGTTGGCCAGCCCGTGGGTATCGCTGGCGGACATCACCAGGTTGATCTCGTCCACCTCGCAGGCCAGCGCACGCTCGCAGCCTTTCACGTTTGGCACCAACGCCGCGTACTCGACGCCAGGCACGCGGCGAATGCCGCGCATCACGTCCTCGGCATCGCGCAGGTTGGGGATGGCTTTGGGCGAGGTGAACGAGGTGACTTCAATCTTCGCCAGGCCGGTTTGCGAGAGTTGGTCGATCAGCGCGATCTTGTCTGCTGTGGGAATGAAGTTCGGCTCGATCTGAAAGCCGTCGCGCGTGGCGACGTCCTGAATGTACAGGCGTTTGCTCATGGTTGAATTCCTGGGGCTAGGAGGGTGGATGACGCTTCACCCTGCACCCTTACGGCTTGCTGGGAGGAGGACAGGTTTCGGGCGCGATTGCTCAGATGATCCCTCGCTCGCGCAGCCCCTGGCGTTGCGCGTCGGTGAGGCCGAGCCCGGCCAGGACGTCGTCGGTGTGCTCGCCCAGCTGCGGACCGCCCTGGCCGATGCGCCCAGGCGTACGTGAAAGCTTGGGTAGCACGCCCGGAACTTTCAGCGGGCCGGCGAAGGTCTCGACCTGCTCGATCATCTGTCGCGCCAAATAGTGTGGGTCGTCGACTATATCGGCGGCGGTGTAGGGGAAGCCGGCCGGCACACGGGCGCTCTTGAGCGCCTCGATCACATCGTCACGGCTGTGCTGCGACGTCCACTCGCCAATGGCGTCGTCGATCAGCTCGGCGTGCTGGGCGCGACCGTCGTTGTGGGCGAAGCGCGGGTCGTCTGCCAGGTCCTGACGGCCCATGAGCATCATCAGGCGCTTGTAGATGCTGTCGCCATTACCGGCGATCAGCACATAGGCGCCGTCCTTGCAGAGGTAGGAGTTGGACGGGGTGATGCCGGGCAGGGCGCTGCCGGCCGGCTCGCGGATGTAGCCGAAGGCGTCGTATTCGGGCACCAGGCTTTCCATCATGGCGAATACCGATTCGTACAGCGCCACGTCAATCTCCTGGCCGAGACCGCTGCGGTTGCGCTCCTGCAGGGCCAGTAGCACGCCGATTACGCCGTAGAGGGAGGAGAGCGAATCGCCGATGCTCACCCCTACGCGCACCGGTGGTTGGCCCGGATAACCGGAAAGGTGGCGCAGGCCGCCCATCGCTTCGCCTATCACGCCAAAACCCGGCAGGTCGCGATAGGGGCCGGTCTGGCCGTAGCCGGAGATACGCAGCATTATCAGGCGCGGGTTGAGGCTGGACAGTTCGTCCCAACCCAGGCCCCATTCTTCCAGGGTGCCGGGCCGGAAATTCTCGACCAGTATGTCGGCTTCGGCGACGAGTTGGCGAACAATGGCCTGACCCTCGGCCGCCTTCAGGTCGAGGGTCACCGAGCGCTTGTTGCGCGATTGCACATGCCACCAGAGCGAGGTGCCGTCTTTCAGCTTGCGCCACTTGCGTATTGGGTCGCCTACCTTGGGCGGCTCGATCTTGATTACTTCGGCGCCGAATTCGCCAAGCATCTTGCTGGCGAAAGGGCCGGCGATCAGCTGCCCGATCTCGATGACCTTGAGGCCTTGCAGCGGCATGCTGTTTTCATTCCGGTTCATCACAACACCTGCGCGGGGTCGATTCATGGGGGCGCAGGATGACCAAGACCCACGCCGCAGACAATTGCTCCAGAGTAGCTGTGGCTTCGCCGGGAGGGGAAGCCATATCCGACGCCTCGGCGGGGGAGCGGCGCAGCGGATTGAACTGGCGGCGCTCCACGGCGGGTGCCACGAATCTCACTGGCGCTGGTCGAGGGTCTGCGCAAACTGGCCAATGACTTCAACGACCTGTCTCGCGCCGTGATGGATATCCAGGATCACGCTGCCGGCCTGGTTAGCCAGGTTTACGCCCTGTTCCGCCTTGAGCGTACCGGATTGCATACTGCTAACCGCCTGCCTGGCCAGCTCACGGTTCTTGTCGACGACTTCGGTGATAGCCATGGTCGCCTGACTGGTGCGTCGCGCAAGATTACGCACTTCTTCGGCCACCACCGCGAAGCCCCGCCCTTGGTCGCCGGCGCGGGCCGCTTCGATAGCGGCGTTAAGGGCCAGCAGGTTGGTTTGCTCGGCGATGCCGCGGATGGCGTCGACAATGCTGCCGATCTGCTCGGACTGGGCGCTCAAGGCACCGATCCCCTGGGCCACCTGCTGCAGCTCATCGGCAATGCTTTGCACCACGGTTACGGTCTCCTGCACTACGGCAGCTCCGTGTCGCGCATGTTCGTCGGTCTGGCGAGAGGTGCCGAAGGCGAGCTGCGCGGCCTGCGATTCGATTTCACGCTGTTGCACCTGACGGGTGATGTCAGTGGCGAACTTGACCACGCCATAGAGTTGGCCCCGGGCGTCATAAAGCGGGTTGTAGGTCGCCTGTAGCCAGACGCTGACACGGTGTTTATCCACGCGTTGGAACTGGCCAGAGCGATATTCGCCACGGTTCAGGCAAGACCAGAACTCACGATAGGCCGGGTTTTGTATTTCTTCAGGCAGGCAGAACAGACGATGGTGTTGCCCGCGGATTTCTTCCAGGCGGTAGCCCATGACTTTAAGAAAATTGGAATTAGCGTTGAGCACATGACCTTGCAGATCGAATTCAATGACCGCCATGGAGCGGTCGACCGCCTGCACGAAGCTCGACTCGGTCTGCGAGCGATGGGTGCGTTCGGTCACGTCGCTTGCAACCTGAATGATGCGCTGGACGCTACCGTCGGCGCCGCGTACCGGCACGTAGCTCGCCTCAAGCCATAGCTGGCGGCCATCGCCCCTCAGGTACAGGACACGCTCGCTGATACTCTGTCCTTGACACAGCCGCCGCCAGAAATCTGCATACTCGCGACTGTTTGCATAGGTTGGCTCGCAGAGTACCCGATGGTGCCGCCCGTGAATCTCATTCAGCGAATAGCCCAGTAGCTTCAGAAATGGCACGCTGATTTCGAGCACTTCGCCTGTCGGGCTGAATTCAATTATGGCCATCGTCTGGTGGAGGGCGGCCCGTTCTGCATCAAGGATGGCTTGTTGTGCCAGGCTTTCATTCAAAGTCTTTTGCAGATTGCGGGTGCGCATGAACATTTTTCTAGGTGGCTCCGAAGTTAAGCAGAGAAAAAGGGTGCATCAGGATGATGACATTGAGCCATCATCCACCATTAGCTATACAAAACATAATTGCGTATAACTATTGAGCTTCTGCTGCCGGACTATCGGCAAGAGCATATTTCTGGCCATGGCGCCGCTCTTTAGCGCAGCGCGCAGCCTACGGCCGCTGCGGCCTGCAGCTCGGTCTATGCTTAAAGTGCAGGGGCACCGGGGGCGGAACGTCCGCCGCCGTGATCGGCTCAAATGCAACGTCTGCCAGGCGCTTGGGGTGGTTTTATCGGTTCGCCTGTTGGACCAAAGGCTCTGCAAAACCGACAAGACAGGCGAGGTGTCCCGTATGAATGTTGCATCCCAATACCCCGTGAGGCCCGACGTGGCCGCCCAGACCTTTACCAGCGAGGCCACATACAAGGCCTGGTATCAGCAATCGGTGGTCAACCCGGAGGGATTCTGGCGCGAACAGGCGGCGCGTCTGAGCTGGATCAGGCCATTTACCCGGGTCAAACAAACCTCATTCGATGATCACCATGTGGACATCAAGTGGTTCGCCGACGGCACCCTCAATGTGTCGGCCAATTGCCTGGATCGTCATCTGGAGGAGCGCGGCGAAGCCCCCGCCATCATTTGGGAGGGGGACGATCCTTCGGTCCATCGCACCATCACTTACCGCGAGCTGCACCAGGAGGTCAGCAAGTTCGCGAACGCCCTGCGTGGCCAGGATGTGCACCGGGGGGACGTGGTCACCATTTACATGCCCATGATTCCAGAGGTGGTGGTGGCGATGTTGGCGTGCGCACGTATCGGCGCGGTGCATTCGGTGGTGTTCGGCGGCTTCTCAGCTGAAGCGCTGGCGGGGCGCATCATCGACGGTAACTCCAAGGTTGTAATTACCGCAGACGAGGGGCTGCGTGGTGGCAAGAAAGTACCGCTCAAGGAGAACGTGGATGAAGCGCTGACTAACCCGGATACCCGTTGCGTGCGAAAGATCATCGTGGTGCGGCGTACCGGTGGTGACATCAAGTGGCATTCGCATCGTGATGTCTGGTACGACGAGTTGATGCACGTGGCCGGTGAAATTTGCGCGCCAAAGGAAATGGGAGCTGAGGAACCGCTGTTCATCCTTTATACCTCGGGCTCCACCGGCAAGCCGAAAGGCGTGCTGCACACCTGCGGCGGTTACTTGCTGTATGCCGCGCTGACTCATGAGCGGGTATTCGATTATCGGCCTGGTGAAGTGTACTGGTGTACCGCAGACGTCGGCTGGATCACTGGGCACAGCTACATCGTCTACGGCCCGCTGGCCAATGGCGCGACCACGCTGATATATGAAGGCGTGCCCAACTACCCTGATGTCACACGCATCGCCCAGATCATCGACAAGCATCAGGTAAACATCCTTTACACCGCGCCGACCGCCATCCGCGCGATGATGGCCGAAGGTTCTGCAGCGGTCGAAGGCGCCGACGGTTCGAGTCTGCGCCTGCTGGGCTCGGTGGGTGAGCCGATCAATCCTGAGGCTTGGCATTGGTATTACGAGACAGTCGGAAAGTCGCGTTGCCCGATTGTCGACACCTGGTGGCAGACCGAAACCGGCGGCATCCTGATCAGCCCGTTGCCGGGGGCGACTCCGCTCAAGCCCGGCTCGGCGACGCGACCTTTCTTCGGCGTGGTGCCAGGCCTGGTAGACAATCTTGGCAACCTGCTCGAGGGCCCCGCCGAAGGTAATCTGGTCATTCTGGACTCCTGGCCGGGGCAGATGCGCAGTATCTATCGGGATCATGACCGCTTCGTCGATACCTACTTCAAGACCTTCCGTGGCATGTACTTCACCGGGGACGGCGCGCGCCGCGACGAAGATGGTTATTACTGGATCACCGGGCGGGTCGATGATGTGCTGAACGTCTCCGGGCACCGCATGGGTACAGCCGAAATAGAGAGCGCCATGGTGGCGCACCGCAAGGTCGCGGAGGCTGCCGTGGTTGGTGTGCCGCATCCGGTCAAAGGGCAGGGCATCTATGTCTATGTCACGCTGGTCCACGGCGAGGAGCCGACCGATCAGTTGCGTCAGGAACTGCAGCAATGGGTGCGCAAGGAAATCGGGCCGATCGCCGTGCCGGACACCATCCAGTGGGCGGATGGCTTACCCAAGACACGCTCGGGAAAAATCATGCGGCGCATCCTGCGAAAAATCGCCACGGACGATTTTGACTCGCTGGGAGACCTTTCCACGCTGGCCGACCCTGGCGTGGTCCGGCAGCTGATTGATACGCACAAGGCCATCCAGCGCAGGTGACGAGATGGGTGGCAGCTGCCTTGACCGTCGCCATGGTCGATCAGGACGCGGGGGACTGTGCTGTCGGCTGTTCATCGTCTTGCGTGCTGGCGATCAGCATTTCCGGCAGGCTGCCGCCGATGAACTCCACCTGGCGAATGGGGAAGGCGAAGTCCACTTCCAGATCGTGAACACCATCGAGCAGGCGCAGGTTGATTTCTTCCTGAACGTCCATGTAGGCGTTGTAGTCGGCGGTCTGCATGATATAGACGACTTCAAAGGTCAGCTGGCTGTTGTCGAAGGCAAGGAAATGGGCGCGATCGAACTTCGCCTTATCGATGTCGTCGATGATCCGGCGAACCAGCTGGCTCACCTCGCGCAGTTTGTTAGCCGGAGTCTTGTAGCTGAGGCCGAATTTGAAAACGATCCGCCGGGTATTCATGCGCTTGTAGTTATGAATCGTCTGCGAGAGCAGGTCGGCGTTGGCGCACACCACCTGTTCGCCGCTCAGGCTGCGGATGCGCGTGGTTTTCAGACCGATGTGTTCGATGTTGCCGGCAATATCGCCAAATACCACGAAATCACCGATCTCGAACGGCTTGTCGATGCCGATTGAAAGCGAGGCGAAGACGTCACTGAGCAAAGTCTGGACCGCCAGGGCGATAGCGATCCCCCCCACCCCCAGGCTGGCCACCATCGCGGTGATGTCCACGCCGAGGTTGGCGAGGATCGACAGCAGCATCATCGTCCAGACGACGATACGCAACATGATGCCGATGATGGTGGTGGTCACTGGGTTGCGCATCTTGCCATCGCGCGTAAGGCTTTCCATCCACAGATGAACCGCCGTATCGAGCCAGAGTGCGATCTGGAAGGCCAGCGCAATGAACCAGCCATGGGCGATGGCCGATTCCCAGCGATCAGGCAGCTCCGCAAACTTCAGGCCGATCAGTAGCGACATCGCGATCAGCAGCAACTGGCTGGTACGGCTGAGCATTTCCGCTGCCATGCCAGTGACGCCGCTAGGGGGTTTCTTGCTCAGTTTGCGTAGGCGGTGGGTGACGACCTTGAGGATGGTTTGCAACGCCAGATAGCTGACAAAGGTGACACCGGATACAACAGCGATATTCAGCCAGAGGGTTTCATCCAGAAGACCGTTCCAATTCATCGTTCTGATTCCTCCATAGGATGCGCGGAGCGAAAGGCTAGTATTTCAGTAGCCTCGGCGCTGCGTTAGTTCCCTATGGAGGCGGGGAGTGCGGTGAGCGGCAGCGGGTGCCTGTTTCGATGAGGGTTCTAGTTGCCTGGCATGGTCTTGCGGATTTGCTCATAGCTGCCGCCATTGATCACGTGGGTATAACCAAGCTGTTGCAGCAGATCTTGCGCCGCAGAAGAACGGCGACCTGAGCGGCAGTAAAGCACCACTGGTTGGCCTTTGTCCGGTGCCAGGGCGCCAATACGGGCTGGCAACTCATCGGTCTCCATGCGGATCGAGCCGGGTAGGGCACCTTCGGCATATTCCTCGGCGGTACGGACGTCGATCAGCACCGCATCCGGATGCTTCAGCGCTTCGAACGCCGCAGCCTGATCGATCTTTCCTGCGGTGGCCGTTGTGCTGAATGCGAACAGGATTACCAGCAGGCGATACATCGACTCTCCTTGCATGGGCGTCAGCCGAACATGCGGGTCAGGTTGGGCAGAATCAGAATGACTGCCGTCGCGACCACGATCAGTGTCGCTTGTCTAAATTTCTTCTGTTTGAACATACTGGCGCCCTTTATTGTTTTGGGTGCGCGACCCTTTGGATCATCTTGTCGCGCCCTGGCGTTCTTGTTTGTCTTCGCAAAAAGGAAAAGCAGCGCAAGTCTGCGCTCAACCCTAGAGCAGGGTTGAAAGTCCGATGGAATCGCCTGAAACAAAGCAAATTACAGACCAGCTTGCCCAACGTTTCGTGCCGGTGGTCTGGTGGAGCAGGCTGGTGCTAGGCACAGCATCTCGAGTCAGGCGAGCTGTGAGGTGCCGCGTCGGTTAGTCCCTTGAGGTAGACGTGCCGGGACGAATTGCCCGCTTCGCTTACGACAGCCAAAAGGTGCCGAAGGGAACGTTGGCCTCGATCAATCGAGGGGTGACGGGTGGAAACGGAACAAAAAAGGTAACGGCGAAGCGGCGCAGGTTTGACCGACTGACGTCGTGTCACACGCTGATCGGCACCATCTTTTATATGCCTTAAAACGAAAAAGCCCCTGACTTTTCTGAAAAATCAGGGGCTTTTGCGTATATCGAGTCTGGCGGTGAGGGTGGGATTCGAACCCACGATACGATTTCTCGTATACACACTTTCCAGGCGTGCTCCTTCAACCGCTCGGACACCTCACCGGATCTCGACAGAGGTTCATGTCCGTCGAGGCGCGCTAATGTATCCGAAGCGTTGTGCGATGGCAAAAGTTTTTTAGCTTTTTCATGTGTTTATACGGCAACGGTAAAGCGCGAGGCTGAGAGCTGAATGAACCTCTCGCTTCGCTTGGGTTCCTAAATTTCGTGGCCGCTGGGTAGGAACTCACCCAAGGCGTAGTCGATATCAGCCAGGAAAGGCGGTATGAAACTGTTCAAGAGCAGGCGCAAGCGTCAACACACCTTGCAGGTCCCCACCAGACGTCGTCTTCATGTGAGCCATCTTGAGCTTGGCATGTACGTGTGCGAGCTGGACCGGCCCTGGAGACAGACGGATTTCCTGTTTCAGGGCTTTCCGTTGCTCAAGGTGGAGCATCTACAGGCGGTGCGTCAGCGCTGCGATTACGTTTTTGTGGACGATACCCGGCGAGTGTCACTCGATCAGGGCACGTTCATCATGCCGTCGGCGACGCCTGGCCGAGTGAAGCGCGACCTGCCGCGTATTCCGTTATCGCTGGAAGTCGAGGAGGCGCGACAGGCCTATCAGGCCAGTGGGCTGGTCATCGATCAGGTGCTTATCGACGTGCAGCACGGGCGCCCGATCGACACGCGCTCCTGTCAGGTGCTGGTCAAGCGGAACCTCGAGAGCCTGCTGCGCAACGAAAGCGCGATGCTCTGGCTGACTCGCCTCAAAGCCCAGGATCGCTATACGGGTCTGCATTGCCTGTCTGTATCCATCCTTGCGATGGGTTTCGGCGTGCATCTAGGCCTTTCCAACGAAAAGATCGAAACGCTTGGTATCGCTGGGCTGCTGCACGATGTCGGCAAAATAAAGGTCGACCCGCGCATTCTCAACAAGCCGGGCAAGCTCACATCGGAAGAATTCGAGCAGATCAAGCTGCATCCTGCCTTCGGCTTCCAGGTGCTGCAGGGGCAGGCCGATATTCCGCCTGCGGCCGTTCAGGCGGCCCATGCACATCATGAGCGTCTCGATAGCCGCGGCTATCCCTTGGGCCTGGATCGTCATCAGATCCCGTTCATCACGCGCATCATCACTATCGTCGATGCGTTCGACGCCATCACCAGCCACCGTCCCTATGACGATGCAAGGCCCATCCAGGTGGCTTACGACGTGCTGCGTAGCGGCGGTGACAAACAGTTCGACGAAGCCCTGGTGCACGAATTCATTCGCTGGCTGGGCGTTTTTCCTGTTGGCACACTGGTGGAACTGCACACCGGTGAAGTGGCGCTGGTACTGGAAAAGCACGAGAAGCTGCATCTGAGGCCGAAGGTAGTGGTGCTGCGCGATGCGGAAAAACGACCCTGTGAGGCGCGCTATCTGGACCTGGCGCAGCTCACGGTAGATGCCCAGGGCGTTGCGTATCGGATCAGCTCAGGATTACCCGACGGGGCCTATGGGTTGTACCTGGCTGACCCGGAACTTCAGGCGATTCTGCATCCTGAGTTGCTTGCGACCCTGGAGCCAGAGTCGGCGCTTAACCCTGGCGCGCGCCGAACTCAGCTGCCTTTGTAGGCCTGTGCGACAGTTTCATGACCTGCCGGTCAGTCAGTGTGCTTTACCTGGGCGTGCGTGCTGGGTAACGTCGGCCAACTTTAAAGCAAGGAAACATCGTCATGAGCGATCCGGTTGCGTACCAACTCGAAGATGGCATCGCCACGCTGACCTTGAACAATGGCAAGGTCAATGCACTGTCTCCGGCAGTTTTCGAAGCGCTCAACGCCGCCTTCGACCGTGCCGAACAGGATCGTGCCGTGCTGATCCTCACCGGGCAGCCGGGCATTTTGTCCGGCGGCTACGATCTCAAGGTAATGACCTCAAGCCCCGAGAACGCCATGGCTCTGGTCGCCACTGGTTCCACCTTTTCACGTCGGATGCTCGCCCATCCATTTCCGGTGATCGTGGCTTGCCCAGGCCATGCCATCGCCAAGGGCGCTTTTTTGCTGCTGTCGGCCGACTACCGTATCGGTGTCGAAGGCGCGTTCAATATCGGCCTCAATGAAGTGCTGATAGGCATGACCATGCACCATGCCGGTATCGAGCTGGCGCGTGATCGCCTGCGCAAGTCGGCGTTCAACCGCTCTGTAATCAACGGCGAGCTGTTCAATCCGCATAGCGCGATGGAGGCAGGCTTTCTCGACAAGGTGGTCGCCCCTGAAGATCTGATGAGCACCGCCCGCGCGGCTGCGGCGCAACTGCAGAAAATCAACATGACCGCGCACCGCAACACCAAGCTCAAGGCGCGCAAGGCGTTGCTGGAGACCCTGGACCAGGCCATTGCGCTGGATAAACAGCATTTCGGCTGAGTTGGCCAAGAGAATTTTCCAGCCAGCGCTCATTCCGGCTACTCCTGCGTTTAAACTGCGCCTGCAACGCCCCGCCATAGTGGGGCGTTTCATTTCCTAATTCCGTGTCGCCTTGCAGGAGAGTCCTGATGTCCGCCCCGCACACCCCGGTAGAACGTTCCGATTTCGACCAGGTCATTGTTCCCACTTTCGCTCCAGCCGCCTTCATTCCGGTGCGTGGCCAGGGTTCGCGAGTATGGGACCAGCGCGGGCGAGAGCTGATCGATCTCACCGGTGGTATCGCCGTCAACGTACTCGGGCATGCGCACCCGGCCTTGGTGCAGACCCTGACCGAGCAGGCCGGCAAGCTCTGGCACATCTCCAACATCTTCACCAATGAGCCGGCGTTGCGCCTGGCGAAGAAACTGGTGGACGCAACCTTCGCCGACCGTGCTTTTTTCTGTAATTCCGGCGCAGAAGCCAACGAGGCGGCGTTCAAGCTGGCGCGTCGTTACGCGCATGACACCTTCGGTCCCGAGAAATACGAGATCGTTTCCGCCATCAACAGCTTCCACGGACGCACCCTGTTCACCGTGACGGTTGGTGGCCAGCCGAAGTATTCCGATGGCTTCGGGCCGAAGATCGAGGGCATCCGGCATGTGCCGTACAACGATCTGGAGGCACTGAAAGCTGCTATTACCGACAAGACCTGCGCGGTGGTGCTGGAACCGATCCAAGGCGAAAGCGGGGTTCTGCCGGCCGAGCAGGCTTACTTGGAGGGTGCCCGCAAGCTTTGTGACGAACATGGCGCGCTGCTGATCTTCGATGAAGTGCAGACCGGCATGGGCCGCACCGGCGAGTTGTTCGCCTACATGCATTACGGCGTGCTACCGGACATTCTGACCAATGCCAAGGGGCTGGGGGGCGGTTTCCCGATCGGGATGATGTTGACCACCGACAAGGTCGCCCAGCACTTTGCCGTCGGCACCCACGGCACTACTTTCGGTGGCAATCCGCTGGCTTGCGCGGTAGCCGGAACGGTTGTCGACATCGTCAACACGCCAGAAGTGCTCCAGGGCGTTAGGGATCGGCACGAGCGGCTGAAGGCTGGCCTGCTGGAGCTGGGCGAGCGCTACGGTGTGTTCAGCCAGGTTCGCGGAATGGGGCTGTTAATCGGCTGTGTGCTCAACGACGCCTGGAAAGGCCGTGCGCGTGAGATTTTCGATGCGGCTGAACAGGAGGCCCTGATGCTGTTGCAGGCAGGACCTGACGTTATTCGCCTGGCGCCGAGTCTGGTGATCGAAGAGCCCGATATTGTCGAAGGACTGGCGCGTTTCGAACGCGCGCTGGCGAAGCTGACCCAGGCCTGAACTTCCTCCGCAGGGCGGTCGCGCTGCTCTGCATTACCAAACAGAGAGAACCGATATGAGCGATAGCCTGCAATTGATTCTGGAAGACGTGGACGGCACGCAGCTGGAAACCTCCTGCACCCGCTTTGCCGTGATGTGGCAGGGGCGCGAGGTTTGGATACAGCAGGTTGGCAATAACCAGCTGATGATTGGCGTCGACGTGGAAGATGGCGATACCGAATACGCCAACTTGCTGCTGCGGCCGCTGGCAACCAACCTGGTCAGCCTCGAGCTGGAAATGGAGCCGATGGAAGCGGGCGACGACGAACACGTACACGGCCCAGACTGCAATCACGACCACTGATGGGCGGCTTCGGCTGCTTGCCTGCCAGGCGCAGCCGTCGCGCTACTTCTTCCTCATATGCCTGCCGGCGGGTTGTTCAGCGAATCGTTGCCTGTCACCGTCGCTGTTTCGGTAGCAGCCTTGGCGTTGTCCTTCAGTTGCTGCTGATCGGTTTCGCGATGCAGGGGCATGCTGCGCGAGGTGCCTTCAGCCATCGTCGTGTGTTCGTTCAACTCGCAGAGCACCCGCTTGGCCTCGCAATGGCCGCTTATGCCCCTGGCCAACGCCAGACCGCCCACGGCCAGTTGCACTATGCCGCCCAAGCCGCCACGGCCGAGGCCCTTGCCTAGGAAATACAGCCCGCCGGCAATGGAAGCGGCGCGCTCCCAGCCCTGTACATTCGGGGTCGATTGCTGATTCATGATGGTCGCTCCAGCTGGATAGTCTGAATGGATGACTTCCACCAGACGTGAAGCGTTCCTGCCGCAGGTCGGATACCGCTGCGGCTCATTGAGCGTTCGGCGAAACAGCCTCGAACGACCCGCTGGAATCAGCAGCTCGTCGCGCATGCACGGGTGTTGTTTCAGCTAGCTGTCAGGCCAAATACCTTGAGTACGAAGGCATACTCCAAAGCCGCGTCCTTGAGCGCCTGGTAGCGACCGCTCATGCCGCCATGGCCAGCGCCGAGTTCGGTTTTCAACAGCAGCAGATTGTTGTCGGTCTTGCTTGCGCGCAGTTTGGCGACCCATTTTGCCGCTTCCCAGTATTGGACTCGGCTGTCGTTGTACCCCGCAACGGCGAGAATCGCAGGGTACGCCTTCGCCTGCACGTTCTCATAAGGCGCGTAGGCCTTGATTCGGGCATGCACGTCGGGGTCGTTGGGGTTGCCCCATTCGTCGTACTCGGTAACCGTCAGGGGCAGGTCGGCGTTGAGCATGGTGTTCAGCACATCTACAAAAGGCACTTCGGCGATGGCGGCGCCAAACAGCTCGGGCCGCATGTTGAGCACGGCTCCGATCAATAGCCCACCGGCACTACCTCCGCTGATAGCCAGTTGCTGCGGTGAGGTGTAACCGTCATCGATGAGCTTCTGTGCGCAGGCAATGAAATCGCCGAAGGTGTTGGTCTTGTGCTCCAACTTGCCGGCCCGATACCAAGCTTCTCCCAGGTCGCCACCGCCGCGCACGTGGGCAATGGCAAAGATGAAACCGCGATCGAGCAATGACAGCCGGGCGTGGGAAAACCAGGGATCAAGGCTGTGGCCGTAGGCGCCGTAACCATACAGATACAGCGGTGCGGTCTGGCCGAAGGCGTCGCGGCGGCCAACCAGGCTGATCGGAACTCGCGTGCCGTCCGCAGCGGTTGCCCAGATGCGCCGGCTCTCGTACGCGTCGGCATCGAAAGGCCCTTCCACCGGTGTTTCCTTCAGGACTGTCTGCTCGCCATCGGCGAGTCGCAGCTGACGAATTTGCGCTGGACGATTCAGTGCCTCATAACGCACGCGGATCACCGGACTCTCGAATTCCAGTGTGTTCTGCACGTGCAGGCTGTAAGCCGCATCCGGCAGCTGCAGGCGATAGGGCGCGTCGCGCTGTGGTCGTACTTCGATGATCGGCAGACCGGCTTCGCGCAGGCTGAGGGTCAAGGCGCCGGCGTTGAGACTGATATCTTCGAGCATCACCGCATCATCGTGAGCCACCAGCTCCTTCCAGTTCTCTCGCTGCGGGGCGTGTTCCGCTGCCAGGTACAGGGCGAAATTGATACCGCTCTGGTTGCTGCGCACGAACCAGTGCCACTGGTCATTCAGCAGCCCGTGGTCGGGGTAGTACTCGTGGTCCTCCTGTCTCGGTGCGAGGCATGTCCAATGACCTTCCGGCTCGTCGGCCGGGAGCACCCAGGCTTCGCTGGTGGTCTTGCTGTTGGACAGGATCACCAGTTGGCGTTCGGAGCTGGCGCGGTAGCAATGCACGAAATAGCGACCGTCCGGATCGTGATAGACCTCGCTGCGCTGCGCTTCGCCTAGACGGTGGCGGTAGATCTTGTGCGGTCTGTGGGTGTCGTCTAGTTCGCCGAAAAACAGCGTCTGGTGATCGTTCGCCCAGACCATGCTGCCGTCGCAGTGCTCGAAGGGCAGAGCGGTGACTTCGCCGCTGGCAAGGTCCTTGACGAACAGCTGGTAAATCTCGTCGCCCTGAGTGTCGAGGCTGTAGGCAAGCTTGCTGTGGTCCTGACTGATGCTGAAAGCGCCCAGCGACAGAAAGCCTCCGTTGGCCAGGTCGTTGGGATCGAGCAGCAGCTGTTCCGTGTTCTCGTCTACGTTAAATGAGCCATCGACGGGGCGCGAGCAGCGGTAGTGGCGCGGATACTCATCGCCGGCCGTGGTGCGCTGATAATAAAGCCACGGACCCCAGGGTGAAGGCAGTGACAGGTCGGTCTCGCGGATGCGGCCTTTGATCTCCTGAAACAGTGTTTCGCGTAGCTCGGCCTGATCAGCCAATTGCTGGTCCAGGTAAGCATTTTCTGCTTTCAGGTAGTCCAGCACTTCTGGCGCGTCGCGGCGCTCCAGCCATTTATACGGGTCCTGGCCGTTATCGACTCTGGCAATCGGTGCTGACATGTGGAACTCCTGGGATGGTTGCCGCCTCTGGCCGCAAAGTGGTGCAGTGTACAAGGCGCTTCATGAATTGGGACGACCGGCTCTATCGGGGGTTCATCCGTGTCGCTTGGTGGATCACGATCATGAATGCTTGCCCATGGCGCTGTCGCGATTGCGCGCGGCGCGCTTCATCGGAACAGGGTGGTAGGGTTTTATGGGGTGCGCCTGTCCGGCTTGATCGCAGATTGACAACAAGCGGCTTTTCCATGAAGGTGTGCTCACCCAAATCAAACGGGCGTATGAATCGAGCGTTTGCCATGCAAATGCCGTCCACCCGGATTATCGTGTCGGTGGGTGTCGGTTCACCGGGTTCGGTGACGGTCATGAAGACCGACGACGTGCGACACGTAACGTTCAGCTTCCATACCTGGAGATCAGTTGATGATTTACGAAGGTAAAGCCATCACGGTTAAGGCTCTTGAGAGTGGCATCGTCGAATTGAATTTCGATCTCAAGGGTGAGTCCGTCAACAAGTTCAATCGCCTCACCCTCAACGACCTGCGTCAGGCTGTCGACGCTATCAAGGCCGACGCTTCGGTCAAGGGCGTTATCGTCACCAGCGGCAAGGACGTGTTCATCGTCGGCGCAGACATCACTGAATTCGTCGACAATTTCAAGCTGCCGGATGAGGAACTGGTCGCCGGTAACCTCGAAGCGAACAAGATCTTCAGCGATTTCGAAGACCTGAGCGTGCCCACTGTCGTCGCCATCAATGGCATCGCCCTGGGTGGCGGGTTCGAAATGTGCCTGGCTGCTGACTACCGCGTCATGTCCACTGCCGCCAAGGTCGGTCTGCCGGAAGTCAAGCTGGGTATCTACCCTGGGTTCGGCGGCACCGTTCGCCTGCCGCGCCTGATCGGTGTGGATAACGCTGTCGAGTGGATTGCTTCGGGCAAGGAAAACCGTGCCGAAGAAGCGTTGAAAGTCCACGCCGTCGACGCCGTGGTCGTGCCGGAGAAGCTGCAGGAAGCTGCGCTGGATCTGGTCAAGCGCGCCATTTCCGGTGAGCTGGACTACAAGGCCAAGCGTCAGCCGAAGCTGGAGAAGCTCAAGCTCAACGCCATCGAGCAGATGATGGCCTTCGAAACCTCCAAAGGTTTCGTCGCTGGCCAGGCAGGTCCGAACTACCCGGCGCCGGTCGAGGCGATCAAGACCATCCAGAAAGCCGCCAACTTCGGTCGCGACAAGGCCATCGAAGTCGAGGCCGCCGGCTTCGTCAAGCTGGCCAAGACCTCGGTCGCGCAGAGCCTGGTCGGTCTGTTCCTCAGCGATCAGGAGCTGAAGAAGAAGGCCAAGGCCTACGACAAACAGGCTCGCGACGTGAAGTTGGCTGCCGTATTGGGCGCGGGCATCATGGGTGGCGGTATCGCTTATCAGTCGGCCGTCAAAGGCACGCCGATCCTGATGAAGGATATCCGCGAGGAAGGCATTCAGATGGGCCTGAACGAGGCCTCCAAGCTGCTCGGCAAGCGCGTCGAGAAGGGCCGCCTCACACCGGAGAAGATGGCCGAAGCCCTCAATGCGATCCGCCCAACCACGTCCTACGGGGATTTCGGCAACGTCGATATCGTCGTCGAGGCCGTGGTAGAGAACCCGAAGGTCAAGCAGGCGGTGCTGGCTGAGGTGGAAGGCCTGGTGAAGGAGGATGCGATCATTGCGTCCAATACTTCCACCATCTCCATCAGCCTGCTGGCCCAGGCGCTCAAGCGTCCGGAAAACTTCTGCGGCATGCACTTCTTCAACCCGGTACACATGATGCCGCTGGTGGAAGTGATCCGTGGCGAGAAGACCAGCGAAACCGCCATTGCCACCACCGTTGCCTACGCCAAGAAAATGGGCAAGAGCCCGGTCGTGGTCAACGATTGCCCTGGCTTCCTGGTCAACCGCGTGCTGTTCCCGTACTTCGGCGGCTTTGCTCGCCTGGTCAGCGCTGGCGTCGACTTCGTGCGCATCGACAAGGTGATGGAGAAGTTTGGCTGGCCCATGGGCCCGGCCTACCTGATGGACGTGGTCGGCATGGACACCGGTCACCATGGTCGTGACGTCATGGCCGAGGGCTATCCGGAGCGCATGAAGGACGAGCGCCGTACCGCCATTGACGCGCTGTACGAGGCCAATCGTCTGGGTCAGAAGAATGGCAAGGGCTTCTACAGCTACGAAACGGACAAGCGCGGCAAGCCGGCCAAGGTGGTCGACGAGAGCGTCAAGGACGTATTGGCACCGATCGTTTACGAGCAGCGTGAAGTCACCGACGAGGACATCATCAACTTCATGATGATCCCGCTGTGCCTGGAAACCGTGCGTTGTCTGGAAGACAAGATCGTCGAAACCGCCGCCGAAGCCGATATGGGCTTGATCTACGGTATCGGCTTCCCACCCTTCCGTGGTGGTGCGCTGCGCTACATCGATTCGATCGGTGTTGCCGAGTTCGTGGCGCTGGCCGACAAGTATGCCGACCTGGGCCCGCTGTACCACCCGACTGCGAAGCTGCGTGAGATGGCTGCCAACGGCCAGCGCTTCTACGGTTAATCGAGGAATAGAGATAATGAGCCTTAATCCGAGAGACGTCGTCATTGTCGACTTCGGCCGTACCCCGATGGGTCGTTCCAAGGGCGGCATGCACCGCAACACCCGCGCCGAGACCATGTCCGCGCAACTGATCGATGGCGTGCTGGCGCGCAATCCCAAGATCGATCCGGCGGAAGTGGAAGATGTGATCTGGGGCTGCGTCAACCAGACCCTGGAGCAGGGCTGGAACATCGCTCGCATGGCTTCGCTGATGACCCGCATCCCGCACACCAGCGCGGCGCAGACCGTCAGTCGCCTGTGCGGTTCGTCCATGAGCGCGCTGCACACCGCCGCTCAGGCGATCATGACCGGCAACGGTGATGTCTTCGTTATCGGCGGCGTTGAGCACATGGGCCACGTCAGCATGATGCATGGCGTCGACCCGAACCCCCAGCTGTCACTGTATGCCGCCAAGGCTTCCGGGATGATGGGCCTGACCGCCGAGCTGCTGGGCAAGATGCATGGCATCACCCGCGAGCAGCAGGACGCCTTCGGTGAGCGTTCGCATCGTCTGGCGCACAAGGCTACCGTCGAAGGCTTGTTCAAGGATGAGATCATCCCGATGCAGGGCTACGATGAGAACGGATTCCTCAAGGTCTTCGACTACGACGAAACCATTCGCCCGGAAACCACTCTGGAAAGCCTGGCGACCCTGAAGCCGGCGTTCAATCCCAAGGGCGGCACGGTGACTGCCGGGACGTCCTCGCAGATCACCGATGGTGCGTCCTGCATGATCGTGATGTCGGCGCAGCGTGCCAAGGACCTGGGTGTCCAGCCCATGGCCGTGATTCGCTCCATGGCACTGGCGGGTGTCGACCCGGCGATCATGGGCTACGGCCCGGTGCCGGCCACGCAGAAGGCGCTAAAACGCGCCGGTCTGACCATGGATGACATCAGCCATGTCGAATTGAACGAGGCCTTCGCGGCACAGGCTCTGCCAGTGCTCAAGGACCTTAAACTGCTCGACAAGATGGACGAGAAGGTCAACCTGCACGGCGGCGCCATCGCGCTGGGCCATCCGTTCGGTTGCTCCGGGGCGCGCATTTCCGGCACGCTGCTGAACGTGATGAAGCAGAATGGCGGTACCCTTGGCGTGTCCACGATGTGCATCGGTCTGGGCCAAGGTATCACCACGGTATTCGAGCGCGTCTGACAGGCCGTCTAAACCGACCTGCTAAGCTGTTCGAGACAGGAAGCCGGGGCCTTGTGCCCCGGCTTTCATTTGTAGAAAGCGATCATTTTTTCAGAGGCGGCTGAGATGCAGATAACCCCCGGGCGTTATCGTCATTACAAGGGGCCCGAATACCGGGTGTTTGCAGTGGCCAGGCATACCGAGACGGAAGAGCCTGTGGTGTTCTATCAGGCGCTGTATGGGGATTTCGGGCTTTGGGTGAGGCCGCTGTCCATGTTTATCGAAACGGTCGAAGTCGAAGGGGAAACCCTGCCTCGCTTTGCGCTTGTTGAGGCGGAAACCAGCCTTTTTGGCAATGGCTAATGCGGATTGCCTTGCCGTCCGAGCTTGACCTCGGCTCGGTCGCCACTATATATAGCGATGCTTTCTGGGCGGAGTGAAGATGACTTCATTCGGTACCCGGTAATACCAGGCTCGCCGGCAGCCCTGTTGCCAACGGAATTTACGGTGAGTGCTAAGTATCTTCGAGGCGCGGAATGCCTCTATAGCAGCGCCAACGCGCTGTTTCGTTTTTCTCCTGGCCAGAACCTCGCGTGCGATGTCCTGGCCGCGGAATAATTCTCTCAGTTCACCTCTCGATTCAGGAACTCTCCTCTCCATGGGTAAATCGCTGGTCATCGTGGAATCACCGGCCAAGGCCAAGACCATCAACAAGTACCTGGGCAACCAGTACGTGGTGAAATCGAGCATCGGCCACATCCGCGACCTTCCCACCAGCGGTTCCGCTTCCCGGGAACCGGTCAAGCGCGGCAAGGCCGCAGCTGCTGAAGCGCCTGCGCTGTCGCCCAAGGAGAAGGCCAAGCGTCAGCTGTTCACCCGCATGGGTGTCGACCCGGAGCATGGCTGGAAAGCCAAGTACGAGATCCTTCCTGGCAAGGAAAAGGTGATCGAGGAATTGCGTCGCCTGGCCAAGGAAGCCGACACCATCTATCTCGCGACCGACTTGGATAGAGAAGGGGAGGCGATTGCCTGGCACCTGCGCGAGTCCATCGGCGGCGATGACAGCCGCTTCAAGCGCGTGGTGTTCAACGAGATCACCAAGAAGGCGATTCAGGAAGCCTTCTCCAAGCCGGGCGAGCTGGACATCAACCGTGTCAATGCACAGCAGGCGCGGCGCTTCCTCGATCGCGTGGTGGGCTACATGGTTTCGCCGCTGCTGTGGGCCAAGATTGCCCGAGGCCTTTCGGCTGGTCGCGTGCAATCGGTTGCCGTGAAGCTGGTGGTCGAGCGCGAGCGAGAGATTCGTGCCTTTGTCCCGGAAGAGTACTGGGAAGTCCACGCCGACCTGGCCACGGTTGACAAGGCCAAGGTTCGCTTCGAGGTTGCGCGTGAAAATGGCCAGGCGTTCAAACCACTGAACGAAAGTCATGCCATGGCCGCGCTGGAGCAGCTGCAAGGTGCGAGCTATAGCGTCAGTAAGCGCGAAGACAAGCCGACCAGCAGTAAGCCGTCCGCACCTTTCATCACGTCGACCCTGCAGCAGGCGGCGAGCAACCGCCTCGGCTTCGGCGTGAAGAAGACCATGATGATGGCTCAGCGGCTGTACGAAGCGGGCTACATCACCTACATGCGTACTGATTCCACAAACCTGTCGGCCGATGCGGTGGAGATGGTGCGCGGTTTCATCCAGGACGAGTTCGGCGCCAAATACCTGCCGGAGAAGCCCAACGTCTACTCGAGTAAGGAAGGCGCCCAGGAGGCGCACGAAGCGATCCGTCCGTCCGACGTAAACCTGCGTCCGAGCCAGTTGTCCGGCATGGAGAGAGATGCCGAGCGTCTCTATGACCTGATCTGGCGCCAGTTCGTCGCCTGCCAGATGCCGCCAGCGCAGTACCTGTCCACCAGCGTCACGGTGGCGGCAGGCAATTTCGAGCTGCGCGCCAAGGGCCGTATCCTCAAGTTCGACGGCTACACCAAGGTTCTGCCGCAGCAGAGCAAGAACGGTGAGGACGACGTGCTTCCCGAGATGAACAAGGGCGAGGCAATGGCATTGCTCAAGCTCGACCCGAGCCAGCATTTTACCAAGCCACCGGCGCGTTTCTCGGAAGCGAGCCTGGTCAAGGAAATGGAAAAACGCGGCATCGGACGCCCGTCGACCTATGCGGCGATTATCTCGACCATTCAGGATCGCGGTTACGTATCGCTGCACAACCGCCGTTTCTACTCCGAGAAGATGGGCGACATCGTCACCGAGCGCCTGTCCGAAAGCTTCAATAACCTGATGGACTACGGCTTCACCGCCAGCATGGAAGAGCACCTCGACGAGGTTGCCCAGGGCGAGCGGGAATGGAAGCACGTGCTGGATGAGTTCTACGGTGACTTCAAGAAGAAGCTCGAAGTCGCCGAGTCAGCTGAAAACGGCATGCGCGCCAACCAGCCGACGCTGACCGATATTCCCTGCAAAACTTGTGGCCGACCGATGATGATTCGCACGGCTTCCACTGGCGTGTTCCTCGGCTGCTCCGGTTACAGCCTGCCGCCGAAAGAGCGCTGCAAGTCCACCGTCAACCTGATTCCGGGTGACGAGATCGCGGCTGATGACGAGGGCGAATCCGAATCCTTGGTATTGCTGGGCAAGCGCCGTTGCCGAATCTGTAGCACTGCGATGGACGCCTACCTGCTGGACGAAACGCACAAGCTGCATATCTGCGGTAACAACCCCGACTGCACCGGCTACGAGATAGAAGAAGGTCAGTACCGCATCAAGGGTTATGAAGGGCCGAGCCTGGAGTGCGACAAGTGCGGCAGCGAGATGCAGCTCAAGACTGGTCGTTTCGGCAAGTTCTTCGGTTGCACCAATGCCGAGTGCAAGAACACCCGCAAGCTGCTCAAGAGTGGCGAGGCGGCGCCACCGAAGATGGATGCGGTGAAGATGCCTGAGCTCAAGTGCGAGAAGGTCGATGACACCTACGTGCTGCGCGACGGTGCTTCAGGGTTGTTCCTGGCTGCGAGTCAATTCCCGAAGAATCGCGAAACCCGCGCGCCGCTTGTGCTGGAGCTGATTCCACACAAGGAAGAGATCGATCCGAAGTACCACTTCCTGCTGGATGCGCCGAAGAAGGACCCCGAAGGTCGCCCTGCGGTCATCCGCTTCAGCCGCAAGACCAAGGAGCAGTACGTGCAGACCGAGGTCAACGGCAAGCCTACCGGTTGGAAGGCGTTCTACAACGGTGGTAAGTGGAAGGTCGAGGATAAGAGCACCAAGTAATCCAGCCAACGTAAACGCTCGAGGCTGAACGCTGGACGCAAAAGTACCAGCCGCCATACTCTTCCAGCTTCAGCCGATTCGAGAGCACGCCGTTATGGCTCATGAGCGTTACACCCGAACCAACCAGAAGATTTACTTCGCCGGGCTCGCACTGGATAAGTGGCGGCAGGCCGAGGAGCAGGGTGGGGTGAGCTCGCCCGGACTCGTCCAGGCCGAGCGCGAGGCCAGCCTGTTCCATCTTTACGGGGCGTTACTCGGCCTTTGTCACGAGATCAGCGGTTACTACCGCTTGCCGGATGCCAACACCAAGCAGGTCGCACAGTTGCTTGATCGCTCAAGCCAGAGCGCACCTCCAAGTCCTGAACTGGCTGAGCTCATGGGGCTCGCGGAACAGTCATCATCCTGGGTGGCGGAACTGTTGGCTGCGTATGACGCTTTGTTCGAACCGCCCCGTCCACCATCCAAGCCCAAAACTGACCCCCGCGTGCCATTGATCGAAGCGGTCGGTATAGGTGATGAGGTGCCAGCACTCTCCCGTGGAACGTTGCTGGCCTGGCGGGAGCAGTTGAAAAACCTGGCGTTGCGCTATCGAGAGGCTCTCTCGGAATGGTAATGCGCTCAGGCTCTGCTTCGGGCCAGCAATACCAGAACGATACCGCCCAGTATGGTCAAGCCGGCGACCAGCAACCGACCCGTCAATGGCTCGCTTAATAGCAGGCTACCTGCCAGGGCGGTCAGCAAGGGCACGCTGAGTTGTATGCTGGCAGCCTGAGTGGCGGCAAGGCGCGGCAGGACCGCATACCAGATGGCATAGCCGACGCCCGAAGTCAGACCGCCGGAGAGGAGTGCGTAGATGACGCCGGGGCGGTCCCATGCGAGGCTGGGGAACGCCGCCAAGCAAAGCACGGCGGCGATTGGCATTGCGCGGATGAAACTTCCCGCGGTGGCAGCCAGCGGATCGCTCGAGCCGCGGCCCAGTAATGAGTATGCCCCCCAGGCGATTCCTGACAGGATCATCAAGAGCGATGCTGCTATCGCCGGGGTGGTGCTGGCACCGGGCAGCAGCAGGCCCACCAGTCCTGCCAGCGCCAGGGCCGAACCAAGTGTTTGCCTTGGCGACAGCCGCTCTCCCTTGAAGAGACCCCACGCGATCATGCTCAACTGAACGGAGGCGAACAGCAGCAGTGCGCCGGTCCCTGCATCGAGATTTACATAGGCATATGAGAATGCCGCCGCGTAGACGAACAGCGCGACGGCGCCTCGCCAGTCGCCGGTCACGGTCGAGGGGCCACGACGTAGACGAAGCAGTAAGCCGAGCACCAAGGCCCCGGCCAGCAGGCGCAAGGCGCTGAAGCTGGTGGGGTCGATACCGGTATCGCGCAGCGCAACTCGGCAAAGAAGCGAGTTGCCGGCGAAGGCGAGCATGGCTAGTGTGGTAAGAAGCAGCGTCCGAGCGGTCATCCCTGCATGTCCCTAGTCCAGCCAACGGGCGGCGCCGTTTGTGCGGAGGCGCCCATGCTACTTCGCAGTCGGGCCGCAATGCACGTCCCATCGTGAGCGCCGCGAGCGGCAGGTCGACTTCGCCAACCGTGTCGCTGGTGATCTCCTTTACAGTCAACTGGGTCAGCCGAGGGCTGCCTGGGCGCTGGCCGGCTGGTACAATGCGCGCCTTTCACGTGGAGCAGACTCATGCCAACGTCTTTTCTGGAAATCGTCGAGCTACCCGACGGCCGCATAGTGCTGCGTCGCGCGGAGGACGAAGGAGTGCTGGTCACGCTGGATTTCTCCGACGACGCAAAGGTGTTTCTGCAAGGGCAGCATGTGGAAATCGCCAAGGCGATGTTCAGCGTAGGCGTGCAGATGGCCGGACAGGTAGCGGAAGGGGAGTTCATGCAGGAAGAGGTACCACAAGTACTGCATTGATTCTGCGCATGTATGCCAGTGAGCAGAAGGGTCGGCACATCCGTGTGCCGCAGTGGTCAGTTTCCAAGGCGTATATTCAGACTTTGCGTGCGCCCCAGTTCAGCGGCGGCGCGCAGCCGGAGTCGGCTGACCCGATCGAGGCGAGAGAACCAGGTTATTACCGTGTGACTGCAGCCCGAGAGCAGTGCTTTGCATGCCAGGTCCAGCGCGGCCTGGGTCTGGAGTGCAGGTAGCAGCAGGATTCGGTCACGATTGAGGCCGCTTTCCCGCAGCCAGCGGTGAGTGAGTGAGGTGGGCGGGGCGATCAGGGTCAGCCAGCGTGTGTCAGCCGCCTCGCTGAGCTCGCGTAGAATAGGCGCGAGCAACAGGCGGCAGTGATCGTTGCTGCCGCTCAAGGTCATTTCGCTCAGGCAATCGTCTGAAGGCTGGGGCGCGAGGGTGGCGATATCCGCGAAAGGTGTCATTCGGTGGGCGATGAACCCTTCGAACAAGGAAAGCTGTGGCGGTTGGCTGGCGATGGGGTGCGGTTGGTACTGCATGGCCTCTCCTTAGCGGCGTATCACGCCGACACTCAATCCTTCGATGATCAGTTCCTGTTTTTCCAGATCGACCTCGATGGGGGCAAATTCGGGGTTTTCCGCCAGTAGCCAGACCTTGCGGCCCTCGCGCTTGAAGCGCTTGACGGTGACTTCGTCTTCCACTCTGGCGACAACGATCTGACCGTTGCGCGCGTCGCGCGTGGTATGAACGGCTAGCAGGTCACCATCGAGAATGCCGGCGTCCTTCATGCTCATGCCACGTACGCGCAGAAGATAGTTGGCTGGGGGGTGGAAGAACGCGGGGTTGATCTGGCAGGACTCTTCGACATGTTGTTGAGCGAGAATGGGTGCGCCGGCGGCGACACGGCCAATTATTGGCAGGCCACTTTCATCTGTAGCTGGTTCAAAGCCCGGAATACGTATCCCGCGCGACGCGCCGGGCGTCATCTCGATAGCGCCTTTCTTATTGAGCGCTTTCAGATGTTCTTCGGCAGCGTTAGGGGATTTAAAGCCCAGTTCCTGAGCGATCTCCGCACGAGTCGGCGGGTAGCCGTTCTCTTCCAGGCAGCGCTTGATGAAGGCAAGAATTTCCGACTGGCGAGGGGTCAGCTTGATCATGGCGGTCTCTGTTCTTTTATACAGTGACTGGGATTATATACAGTACCTAGGTCTTGGCAATGGTTGTTTGGGCGTGCGTGCCAGTGCGGGATAAGTTGCCGTCAGCTGCGGAGAAAGGGCGTTCAGTCGCTTCGCGGTTGACTTGTTAACGGGTGAAACGTAAGTTTCAAACAGGTGTTTGTCGTTTGGAGGGGGCATGGCGCAGTCGGAAACAGTGGAGCGGATTCTTGATGCAGCGGAACAGCTGTTTGCGGAAAAAGGCTTCGCCGAGACTTCGCTTCGCCTGATCACCAGCAAGGCCGGGGTCAATCTAGCGGCAGTCAACTATCATTTTGGCTCGAAGAAGGCGCTCATACAGGCCGTATTCTCCCGTTTTCTCGGGCCATTCTGCGCCAGCCTAGAGCGTGAACTGGACCGGCGCGAAGCGCAGTCCGACCGCAAGGAAAACCTCGAAGAACTGTTGGAGATTTTGGTCGAACAAGCGCTCGCGGTGAAGCCGCGTAGCGGAGACGATCTTTCTATCTTCATGCGCTTGTTGGGCCTTTCGTTCAGTCAGAGCCAGGGTCACCTGCGTCGTTACCTGGAAGACATGTACGGCAAGGTGTTCCGTCGGTATATGTTGCGGGTGCATCAAGCGGCGCCGTCGATACCTCCGATAGAGCTTTTCTGGCGTGTGCACTTCATGTTGGGCGCGGCGGCCTTCAGCATGTCTGGCATTAAGGCATTGAGGGCAATAGCCGAGAATGATTTCGGGGCCCGAACTTCCATCGAGCAGGTCATGCGGATGATGGTTCCGTTTCTCGCCGCGGGAATGCGTGCCGATTCGGCGATAGCCGACTCAGCCCTTGCCCAGGCGCATCCGATTGCGCGTCGTAATGCCCTGGCGATGCCCGCCAAGGGGTGACGCAATCACGGATTGGTCGGTAAGCTAGCTGCCATGTCCGATCTCGATCTGCTGCATATATCCGTTGCCGATCAGCTGCTCTACGGGTTTACCGCAGGCAAGCTGCGTCTGCGTTTGCCTGTATCCACTGCCTTGAATGGCGTAGGTGAATGCAATGGTTCCGGCTGTACGCCACGTGGCCGCCATCAGGTCCGTGCGCGTATCGGTGATGGCCTGCCTGTTGGCGCCGTGTTGCGTGGGCGCCGCTGGACCGGTGAGGTATGGAATCCCGAGTTGCATGCGCGGTTTCCCGGTCGGGACTGGATCCTGACTCGCATCCTCTGGCTGAGTGGTTGTGAGCCAGGCTACAACCGTATGGGCTCGGTCGACACTTTTAGACGCTACATTTATCTGCATGGCACACCTGATACGGAACCGATGGGCGTGCCGCGTTCCCATGGTTGCATCCGGCTGCGCAACGCCGACTTGCTCGATCTTTTCCCTCTGGTGCCGGCTGGTTGTACGGTGCAGATAGACGAAAGGGCCTGCCCGAGCTGGTCGAGCGCCCCACTGAATTAAGGATTCGCTCTCATCATGCAAGGTTCATTGATGCTGGACATCGCCGGCACCTGGCTGACCGCCGAGGATCGCCAGTTGCTGCGTCAGCCGGAGGTCGGCGGGCTGATTCTGTTCGCGCGAAATATCGAGAATTCCCGCCAGGTTCTGCACCTTTGCCGCGCGATTCGTGCGATACGGCCCGACCTGTTGCTCGCGGTCGACCAGGAAGGTGGGCGAGTGCAACGGCTCCGACGTGATTTCATCCGATTGCCGGCGATGCGCGAATTCGCTCAGCATGCCGATGCGCTGCAATTGGCAGAAATCGGCGGTTGGGTCATGGCCACGGAGGTGCAGGCGGTGGGTCTGGATTTCAGCTTCGCGCCCGTGCTGGATCTGGATTACCAGCGTAGTGCCGTGGTCGGCACACGGGCATTCGAGGGTGACCCGCTGCGTGCCGCGAACCTTGCGGGAGCCTTCATGAAAGGTATGAAGGCGGCAGGCATGGCTACCACTGGCAAGCATTTCCCGGGGCACGGCTGGGCGGAGGCCGATTCACACGTGGCGATTCCGGTGGACGACCGCAGTCTCGACCAGTTGCGTGCTGCCGATCTCCTCCCGTTCAAACGGCTAAGTGGCGAACTTGACGCGGTTATGCCCGCACATGTCATCTATCCTAAGATTGATGAGCGGCCGGCGGGTTTCTCGCGTCGTTGGCTACAGGACATCCTGCGTGGCGAGCTGGGTTTTCGCGGAGTGATCTTCAGCGACGACTTGTCCATGGCGGGTGCCCATGTGGTGGGCGATGCGGCCGAGCGCATCCAGGCGGCGCTGTCTGCCGGTTGTGACATGGGGCTGGTGTGCAATGATCGGGCTGCCGCCGAGATGGCGTTGATCGCATTGCAACGTCTGGGCGCAGTTCCTTCTCCTCACCTGGGCAGGATGCGCAGCCGTGTCGATGCCTCGCCTGAGTACAAGCAGAACCCTCGCTGGCATGCGTCCATCACGGCGCTGAATGCCGCCGAGCTGATTTAGCGAAGGAGTGGCTACGGCGGCCATTTTGGCGGTACTGTGCTCGTTGGAGCATTAATCCTCAGGGCAGCGATTGATTAGCGTGCGGTCCCGAAGAGAGAGCGGGGAAGAAGGTTTGGCCAGGGGCGTCTACAAGGCGTGACGCGGGCAGGTATTTTCGTTTTAAAGCCCGTTGCAGACGACATGTCGCTTGTTACACTTGGCCGTCCTTTGGAGTACCTGAATGCTTTACCAGGAACGCACGATAAAAATACTTAGAACGATGGCGTTGCTCAGCCTTCTTGTCGGCCTGTCAGGTTGTTCGACCTGGCTGGGCGGCGACTTCAAGGAACCGAGGGTCCAGCTAGCCAAGGTCGATATCGTCAAGGCGAGGTTGCTGGAGCAGCAGTTCATGCTGCGTTTTCGTATCGACAATCCCAACGATCACAGCCTGCCGGTGCGTGGCTTGGTCTACACCGTTCATCTCAACGACATCGAATTGGCCAATGGTGAATCCAGTGGCTGGCTGACCGTGCCTGCGAATGGTTTCAGCTATTACGAGGTTCCGGTCTATACCAATCTCTGGCGGCACATGAAGTACATCGTGCGGCTGTTGGAAAAACCCGACAGCCCCATTGCCTACCGGCTGGATGGTGATCTGAAGATCGGACTTCTGATGAGGCGGCAGGTGCATATTTCCCGCAATGGCGAGATAATTCCCGGCTCCTTCATTCCAGAGTAGAGACTCGATGAACCAAGAAACCCATGTGCATGGTCCCGATTGCAACCACGACCATGACCACGGCCACGATCAGCCGCACGTTCACGGCCCGCACTGTAACCACAGCCATGACCCGGTGCGTAACCCGCTGAAGGACGTGGGGCGTAATGACCCTTGCCCTTGCGGAAGCCAGAAGAAATTCAAGAAATGCCACGGCGCCTGAGTCTCCAATGACACCGCTCTTTGCTGTGCTGCTGGGCGTTGGCGTTTTGCTGATTGCCGCATTAGCCGGTTATGCGCTGTATCTCTGGCGTCGGGTATGGCGCAACGAGAAGCAGCAGGCCGAAGTGCAGGCGCGTCAGCGTGCCGAGCTGGCGGCGGATCTGCGGATTCTCGCCAGTTGCCTGCTGGACGAGCAGGTGCCGCTGATCGAGGGGGCCATCCGTATCAAAGTGCTGCTGGACAACTACGATACGGGCTTGGGCCAGGACCCGCGCTGTCAGGTTTTTCAGGAACTGTTCGAGGCGACTTCACAGGTTCCGACCCATGCAGCCTGGAGGTCGTTGGACAAGGCCGAGCGGCGGCGCCACGAGGCCGCGTTCAGTGCCCTTGAATTGCAGCACAAAGCCGAAGCACGTCGCTCGGCGCGCTGGTTGCTGGACGAAGCATTGGCACAACACGCTGCCTGAGTTCGGCGCTCACCTTACATCCATCTACTCTGAATGCTTTTCCTATTGTGCTCAGCGCAAAGGAGCCGTCGATGTCGCTGCGTCTGCCATCAACTGTGGTTCGTCTTGTTCTCGGCGCAACCCTTGCCGTGATCGCTCTGGCTGGTTGCCAGGCCTACCTGGATAATCGCTATAGCGACAGCCTGCCGCCTGCGCAGGGCGCGCAATCGATGACCGGGCCAGCCGAGCGCATCAGCATCAGGCGCAACGCGCTGGGCATGCCGCTGATCGAAACCACGACCTTCCATGACGCACTGTTCGGCCTTGGCTATGTCCATGCCACGGATCGCCTGAGCCAGATGGTCAGCCTGCGGCTGGTGGCCCAGGGGCGCCTGGCCGAGATGGCGGGGCCCGGTGTGCTGGAGGTCGACCGCTTCATGCGCGCCGTCAATCTGCGCAAGAGCTCCGAGCTGCTCTATCGGGAGAGCTCGCCACGGATGAAGCGTTTCTTCGAGGTTTATGCGCGTGGCGTCAACGCCTATCTGTTCAGGCATCGAGACAAGCTGCCGATGGATCTGGCCGCCGCGGACTATCAGCCCGAATATTGGAAACCGGAAGATTCGGTTCTGGTGTTCTGCTTACTGAATTTCGGCCTCGCGGTGAACCTGCAGGAAGAGATCGCGGCATTGGTGTTGGCCCAGCGGGTTGGTGGTGACAACCTCGCCTGGCTGTTGCCAACCTATCCCGATGAGCCGCTGCCTTTCGAGGAGGCGGCGAAACTTGAAGGATTGCAGCTGAGCGGGCAAATTCCCGGTCTTGCCGCAGTCGACCGTGCGGCTGCGCGAGTGGCTGCGCTGAATATGCTTGGTGTGGCTGCCTCCAACAACTGGGCCATCTCCGGAGGTCGCACGCGCAGCGGCAAGCCGTTGTTGGCCAACGACACCCACTTGCCCCTGTCGATGCCTTCTTATTGGAATTTCGTGCAGATCCGCTCGCCGAAATTCCAGGCGGCGGGTGTCACTATCGCAGGCGTTCCGGCGGTGGTGGCCGGCTTCAACGGCAAGCTGGGCTGGGGCATGACCATGGTCATGGGCGACAACCAGGACCTTTTTCTGGAACAGGTTCGGCGCGAGAACGGCCGACTGATGTATCTGGCCGATGGCAAATGGGTGCCAGCCCGCGAGCGCCACGAGACGTTCATCGTCAAGGGCCAGCGGCCTGTTCGCGAGACAATCTACGAGACCCGCAACGGCCCGCTGCTAAACAGTGTGCTAGGCGAGCGCAAGCATTCGCTGCAGCCCTTGCAACTGAGCAGCGGCTACGGCCTGGCATTGAAGACCATCCAGTTCGAAGCGGACAGATCCCTCGATGCCTTCTTCGATCTGACCCGCGCCAAAAGCGTTGATGAAGCTTTCGAGGCTTCCCGGGACATCCGCGCGATGGCGCTGAACCTGGTATTGGCCGATGAGCAGGGCATCGGCTGGCAGGTCACCGGCCGTTATCCCAATCGCCGCGGCGGCCTGGGACTGCTACCGTCGCCGGGTTGGGACGGCCGTTATGACTGGGACGGTTTCGCCGATCCCATGCTGCATCCCTACGACCAGGATCCTGCCCAGGGCTGGCTCGGATCTGCGAATCAGCGAACCGTGCCCCGTGGTTACGGTATGCAGCTGTCGAACTCCTGGTATTACCCCGAGCGTGCCGAGCGTATCGCCGAAATGGCTGGGCAGGGCCGTCACGATACGGCCAGCACCATCGCCATGCAGTACGACCAGAAAACGCTGTTTGCCGCCAAGCTGGCTGCCATGTTCAGCGACCCCGCCATGCAGCAGTCGCTGCAACAGGCGATCACCGCGCTGCCGGCAGATGATCGGGGCAAGGCCCAGGAAGCACTGGCCCGTCTGATGACGTTCGACGGCCAGCTCAAGGCCTCATCGGCGGACGCGGCCCTGTATTCGGCATTCCTGCACGAGAGTGCGCGGATGATCTTCCTCGATGAGCTCGGTCCGGACGATAGCCCGGCGTGGAAGGCGTTGGTGCTGGCGGCCAATGCTTCCTACTCGGCGCAGGCGGACCATCTGCTCGGCCGCGAGGATAGTCCCTACTGGGATGACCAGACCACGCCGCAGAAGGAGGACAAACCGGCGATTCTGGCGCGCAGCCTGGCGGCGTCCATCGATCATCTGACCGCAACATTGGGCAACGACCGCAACAGCTGGCAATGGGGCAAGCTGCACAGCTACACATGGGAAACGGGCACAACCCAGCTGGCGCCTTACATGCCGGCCAGCAAGCGCAGCGGAATCAACGCCATCCGCGACTACCTCGACCGCGGGCCTTATCCGGCCGGTGGCGATTACAACACGCTGAATGTTTCCGGCTATCGCTGGGGCGAGAGTTTCGATACCAGGCTGGTTCCGGCGATGCGGATCATCGTCGACTTCGGCCGCGATGAGCCGCTGATCGGCCTGAACAGCTCGGGGCAGTCCGGCAACCCGGCCAGCCGGCATTACGCCGACGGCATCGATGCCTGGCTGAAGGGGCGCTACATGAGCTTCCCGTTCAAGGCGCAGAACCTCGACAAGGTTTATGGCAACCAGCGCCTGTGGCTGGTTCCCGAGCGCTAAAGCTGAAAGGCAGGCTGGCTTAGGGTAGAAACGCCGCAGGCTTTTCCACCCACGCGCTAGGCGGGCACCACTTCCAGCACACGGATTCGCCCAGCGTCGAGGTAATGCCAGCGAACGTCCAGATCCCAGAATTGCGCGCCGTAGCGCCGTTCCGGGTCGGGCTTCTGGTAGGCCGGGCGCGGGTCCTGCGCCAGGCACTGTTCGATCAATTCCACCACCGGCTCGGCCAGGCGCAAGGCTTCGGCGCGGGCTTGTTGCAGGGCGGTTTCGCTCCATAGCACTTCGATCAGCAAGGGCGCTTCGGCAGCCATCTCGTTAGTGGCATCGGGCAGGGCATCGGCGTAGGGCACGTAGGGCTTGATGTCCACCACCGGCGTGCCGTCCAGCAGGTCGATACCGGAAACGAACAGACGCCCCGGTTCGACCCGGTCCAACTTGACCACCGACTGGCCGATACCGTTGGGGCGGTGTGTGGCGCGTGTGGCGAAGACACCGACCATGCGGTTGCCGCCCAGCCGCGGCGGGCGAACCCTGAGCCGCGGTTGGGCTTCCAGCGCCTGGTGGAAGAGAAACAGCAACCAGACGTGACTGACCTGTTCCAGACCGGCCACCGCATCGGCGCTGTCGAACGGTGGCAGCAGTTCCAGTACGCCGCGAGCCGCCGGTGCCAGGCGCGGCTGACGCGGAATGGCGAACTTTTCCTTGAAGCAAGAACGCAGATAGCCGATGGGCTCGATCACATGGGGCATGGGGCGTAGGGCTTGCAGTCGATTGGGTCGCGGCGTTGCCACGATCCCACAGGTTGGTATGGAGAGGCAGCGTCCAGGCTGACGCGCCAGGCGCCATAGGATGGACCGAAATCAGTCCGAGGTCACGCTGCCAGCCATCGATGCCAAGCCCTGCCGATTGCGATTCTCAGGCAGTGTCACGGCGATAGGCATAGGTTTGGGCGAAGCGCGAGAGCATGTAGGCGCTGCAGGTGGTGTCCGGGTATTTGGGCGGATTGTCTTCATCCTGGCAGCCGGGCAGGCAGCTGATGAGCGTGTCGGGGTTGGGTTCGGCGAAGAAGGGCATGGAGTAGCGATCGACACCCAGCGGGCTGATCACCCGATGCGGTGTGGACTTGTACCGGTCGTTGCTCCAGCGCGCCATCATGTCGCCGATGTTGACGACGAAGGTGCCTTCGATTGGCGGCGCGTCGATCCATTCGCCGCGCACGTTCTGCACCTGCAGGCCGCCAGCCTGATCCTGATGGAGCAGGGTGATGCAGCCGTAGTCGGTGTGCGCACCGGCACCCTGTTGCTCAGGCGAAGTGGCGTTCTGCCTCGGCGGGTAATGAATCATGCGAAACACGCTGATTGGCTCTTCGAAGCGCTTGTCGAAGAAATCCCGCTCGATGCCCAGCGCCAGCGCGATGGTACGCAGCAGCGTGCAGCCGAGGTCGTGCATGTCGCGGTAATGGGTTTCCAACAGCTCGGTCCAGCCGGCGATCTGCTGGGGGTGGCGGTTCGGCCCGCGCAGCGGCTTGTCGGCGAGTACGTCTGGATGCTCGGCTGGCATGTGGAAACCCATGTCGAAGGTTTCCTTCAGATCCGAAGGCTGGCTGGGATCAAGCTGCTCCGTGGCGATGGCGCCGTAGCCGCGATGGTGGCGGCTTTGCGTGATGTCGATTTGCAGCTTCTGTTCAGCCGGCAGCGCGAAGAACCGCTCTGCCACGCTGCTCAGTTCGACAATACGTGCGCGGCTGATCGGATGGCCGGTGATATAGAAGAAGCCCCACTCGCAACAGGCGCGGTCGATCTTCTGCGCGATGGCGAGGTGCTTCTCTGGATCGGAACCGTAGAGCGGAGCGATGTCGATGATGGGAAGGGTATTCATGGGAGCTCGTGCTTTTGCTTTTCGATAACAGCGCTGAAGGCTGAGCGACACGCGCTTGGTGTCGTTCCGTTCAGCCGCCAGCGGCTTTTCATTTACTTCGGCAGATCAGCCTTGATGCCTTCGACGTAATAGTTCATCGAAGCCAGATCCTTGATCGTGGCCGTCTGGCCTTCGGCGATGCGTACCGCGCCGGTCTGGTCCTTGATCGGGCCGGTGAACGGATGGAAGGCGCCGTTCTTGATGCTGGCGATGATCTCTTCGGCCTCGGCTTTCACCTCGGCAGGCACCAAGTCGCTGATCGGCAGGCTGATGCTGTCCTCGGCCAGACCACCCCAGAAGTCTTCGGATTTCCAGGTGCCCGCCATGACCGCTTCAGCAGATTTGACGTAATGCGGACCCCAGTCGTTAACGATGGAAGTCAGCACCGCCTTGGGCCCGAAGTTGTACATGTCCGAGGCGTAGCCGATGGAGTAGGCACCGCGGCGCTCGGCGGCCTGGATCGGGGCCGGGCTGTCGGTGTGCTGGAAGATCACGTCCGCGCCCTGGTCGATCAGTGCGTTGGCGGCGTCGGCTTCCTTGCCCGGATCGAACCAGGTGCTGACCCATACCACCTTGATCTCGGTGCCGGGGTTGTACTTGTCCAGTGCGAGCTGGATCGCATTGATGTCGCGGATCACTTCCGGAATCGGGAAGGAGGCGATGTAGCCGACCTTCTTGGTCTTGGTCATTTTCGCCGCGAGGAAGCCGCCGACATAACGGCCTTCATAGGAGCGGGTAAGGAAGGTGCCGACGTTGTCCGCCTGCTTGTAGCCGGTGGCGTGCTCGAAGGTGACCTTGGGGAATTGCTTGGCCACCTTGTGCGTCGGGTTCATGTAGCCGAAGGAGGTGGTGAAGATCAGGTCGTAATTGTCCTTGGCCATGTTGCGGATGACCCGCTCGGAGTCGGCGCCTTCGGCCACGTTCTCGACGAAGCTGGTCTGAACCTTGTCGCCCAGTTTGTCGACCAGGTACTTGCGGCCCTCCTCATGCTGGTAGGTCCAGCCGTGATCGCCGATTGGCCCGATGTAGACGAAGCCGACTTTCAGTGGGCCGGCGGCCATGGTGGAGCCGGCGGAAAGGGCGGTGGTAAAGCCAATGGCAGCCGCGAGGCAGCGCAGCAAAGTACTCCGTGGTTTTTTCTGCATGTGAATGACGCTCCTGTTTATCTGAACTCGAGAGCCGTAGCGGCTACCTGGTCGATTGCAAAAAGCTGACCAAGTGGACAGATCGCGCGGAAGCCGCTGCGCATGGCGATACGCGCGGGGAATGCGCCGCAGGCGGGAGCTCAACTGGTGCGTATTTCAGTGGCCGTGCTCTGGGGTAGTGCAGTGTCAGCCCTGGACGAGTGTCCGTGCGGCCTGTTGGTGGTCGGCCATGAGTCTGGGAAGGTCCAGCCCTTCGATCTGGCCGTCCCGCACTTTCCACTGGCCTCCGATCATGACGCGGTCCGCTCGGTCGGCACCGCACAACAGCAGGGCGGCAACCGGATCATGGCTACCGGAAAATCTCAGTTCATCGAGCTTGAACAAGGCGAGGTCAGCCTGCTTGCCGATCGCCAGTTCGCCAATGTCCGAACGGCCCAGCAGGCGCGCCGAATACCCGGTCGGCGCTGGCCGAGCACCTTTTCCGGAGTGACCTTCACCAGCCCGCCGCGTGCCTGGTCGTCGTTGGCGGTAAACAGCGCGAGGGGATTTCTGATCCAGATGCGATGTGCGGGCATGGCCGTCTTCCTCCTGAAGTGGGTTCAGGGTAGCCAGATCGACCATGGCTGTCTTCTTGTCAGTAATGCGGAGTGCACTGAGGCAACTCCGCTCAAGCGCCTCGCCTCAGTGCCCGGCCTTCCACGGCTGGCCGAGTGATACCGGGGCGTAAAGGCGGGTGCGGATGGCGTCGCGCGACAGCAGCACCAGCACCAGGATGGTGGCGACGTAGGGCAGCATGGCCAGCAGGTTACCTGGAATCGCCAGCCCGAGGCCTTGGGCGACAAGGTGAACGATGCTCGCCAGGCCGAACAGATAAGCGCCCAGCAGCACCCGGCCCACTCGCCAGCTGGCGAATACCACCAGTGCCAGGGCGATCCAGCCGCGTCCGGCGGTCATGTTGTCCGCCCACATCGGTGTGTAGGCGAGCGACAGGTAGCCTCCGGCCAGCCCCGCCATGGCGCCGCCGAACATCACCGCCAGGGTGCGCACGCGCAACACCGGCAGGCCCATGGCGCTGGCCGCGTTGGGGTTCTCGCCGACGGCCTGGATGATCAGGCCGATACGGCTTTTCAGCAGCACCCAGGCCACCAGTGCGAAGAGTCCGAAGGACAGGTAGACCAGCAGGTCCTGCGCGAACAGCATGCGCCCGATCAGCGGGATCTCGCTGAGCAGCGGAATGGCGATGGGCTCGAAGCCGGCCAGGGGATTGCCGACCCAGCTGGCGCCAACGAAGGACGACAGGCCCACGCCGAAAATTGTCAGCGCCAGCCCTGTCGCCACTTGGTTGGCGGAAAGCCCGAGCGCGACGAAGGCGAACAGCAGCGACAGCAGAACGCCAGCGGCGCACGCCATGAACACGCCGAGCCACAGGTTGCCGGTGGAGAAGGCCGCGATGAAGCCGATCACCGCGCCGAACAGCATCATGCCTTCCTGACCGAGGTTGAGTACGCCGCTCTTCTCGCAAACCAGTTCGCCGAGCGCCACCAGCAGCAGCGGCGTACCGGTGCGGATCATGGCGTAGAGGATGTTGGAAATAAGGTCCATGTCCATCGGGTCAAGCCTCGCGCTGCCTGTGGGAGCCACAGGAGAAAAATGGAGAAAGAGGGCGGTTCATGCGGTGGGCTCCTGCTGGGTGCTTACCGCCCGTGGCTTGCGGCGCCAGCCCTTGAGGCGCGGTCGGTAAAGAATCAGCACGTCGCAGGCCAGCAGGAAGAACAGCACCATGCCCTGGAACAGCAGGGTGATCGATTGCGGCAGGTTGGCCGCCATCTGCGCGTTCTCGCCACCGAGGTAGAGCAGCGCCATCAGCAGGCTGGCGAAGAGAATGCCGACAGGGTGCAAGCGGCCGAGGAAGGCCACGGTGATCGCCGCGTAGCCGTATCCCGGCGACACTTGGGGAACCAACTGGCCGATTGGGCCGGTGACCTCTGCAATACCCGCCAGGCCCGCCAGCCCGCCGCTGATCAGCAGCGCGATCCAGACCAGCTTCTTGTCGCGAAAACCCACGAATCCGGCGGCCTTGCGATCCAGACCGAGCACCTTGATCTGGAAGCCGAGAAAGCTGCGCTGCAGCAGTACCCAGACGATCACCAGCGCCAGCAGGGCAAAGTAGAAGCCGCCGTGCACACGCAGGCCATCGATCAGCTCCGGCAGGCGGGTCGCATCGCCGAACATCGCCGACTCGGGAAAGTTGAAGCCATCCGGGTCTTTCAGCGGGCCGTGCACCGCGAACAGCAGCAGGTTCAGCGCGATGTAGTTGAGCATGATGCTGGTGAGGATTTCGTTGGCGTTGAAGGCCGTCTTCAGCCACGCGCAGAGACCAGCCCAGGCGGCGCCGCCGAGGGTGCCGACGGCTAGGGTCAGCACCAGCGCCCAGCGAGATTCCCAATCGATGATGTTCACCGCCACGGCGCTGCCGACCAGCGCGCCCATGAGCAACTGGCCTTCCGCGCCGATGTTCCAGATGCGCGCGTTGTAGACCACCGCCAGACCCAGCGCGCAGAGCAGGATCGGCAGCGCCTTGACCAGCAGCTCCGACAGCCCGTAGAGATCACTGAGGGGATCGATCAGCAGCACGCGCAGCGTTTGCAGTGGAGGGTGGCCGAGCACTGCAAACAACAGGGCGCCGCTGGCCAGGGTCAGCAGTGCGGCGAGCAGTGGTGAAAACCAGAGCATCGGGCGCGATTCGTAGCCGCGCGGTTCGAGGGATAACAACATAGGGCAGGCTCAGGCGGCAGAGTGAGTGGGTAGATCGAACTGTCCGGCCATCCAGCGGCCAACGTCCGTCGCGGTTGTTTCGGCGGTGGCACGCAGCGGGGACAGGCGCCCGTGGCTCAGCGCAGCGATGCGGTCGCTGATCTGGAACAGCTCTTCCAGATCCTCGGAAATCACCAGAATCGCGGCGCCGGCGTCGCGCAGTTCGATCAGTGCGCGGTGAATCGCGGCCGCCGCGCCGACATCCACGCCCCAGGTCGGGTGCGCGGCGATCAGCAGTTTCGGTTGCTGGAGGATTTCCCGGCCGAGAATGAATTTCTGCAGGTTGCCGCCCGATAGGCTGCGCGCATTGGCATGGGTGCCCGGCGTCTTCACCGCGAAACGCTCGATGATGCGCCGCGCGAACGCCTCGACACGGCCATGGCGGATCAGCCCGCCGCGCACCAGCCCATCCTGCTGGAAGCCGGTGAGCAGGCCGTTGTCGGCCAGGCTCATGTCGGGTACCGCACCGTGGCCCAGACGCTCGGCGGGAATGAACGCCATGCCTTGCCGACGCCGGGCATCGGGGCGCAGGCCGCCCACGGCCTGGTCGAGAAAGCGGATGCGCTCGGCCTGATCACGGGCCAAGCGCTGTTCGCCGCTGAGCAGGGCGAGCAACTCGTCCTGGCCGTTGCCGGCTACCCCGGCGATGCCGACGATTTCTCCGGCGCGCACGTCCAGCGCGATCTCTTCCAGCGATACGCCGAACGGATCGGTGTTGTGCCATGACAGCCCCCTGATCTGCAGGAAGGGGTGTTGTCCGGCTGCCTTCGGGTACTGCGCGCCAAGCCCGTCGGTAGCGCCCACCATGAGCCGGGCAAGGTCCAGGTCCGAGCATTCGGCCGGCACGCAGTCGCCCGAGACGCGACCGCCCCGCAGGACCGTGGCCTGTTCGCAGAGCGCGCGTACCTCGTTCAGCTTGTGGCTGATGAACAGGATGCTGCAGCCCTCCACGGCGAGCCGGCGCAGGACAGTGAACAGATCATTCGCTTCCTGCGGCGTGAGCACCGAGGTGGGTTCGTCGAGGATCAGCAGCTTGATGTCCTGCATCAGGCAGCGAACGATCTCGACCCGCTGGCGCTCGCCGATCGACAGGCTGTGGACCAGCCGTTGTGGCTCCAGTGGCATGCCGTAGTGCTGCGACACCTCGCGAATCTTCTGTTCCAATTGCCGTGGCGTGCCGGCTGCGACGCCCAGTGCCAGCGCGATGTTCTCGGCGACGCTCAGGGTTTCGAACAGGGAGAAGTGCTGGAACACCATGCCAATCCCGCGCTCCCTGGCTTGTGCCGGGTCGCGCATGGTGACTGGCTGGCCTTCCCAGATGATCTCGCCAGCGTCGGGCTGAGTCACGCCGTAGATGATCTTCATCAGTGTGCTCTTACCCGCGCCGTTTTCACCGAGAAGCGCATGGATTTCGCCGGCCCGGATGGTCAGCGAAACGCGGTCATTGGCCAGGGTTCCGGGATACTGCTTGGTGATGCCGCGCAACAGCAGGCGAGGAGGTGGATGAAGTTCGGACATGGAAGGCGATCCGCAGAATTCTTGATAAACCTGACGTAGCAAAAAACTGGCCAGTTAGTCAGGTTTAAGCGGTTCGCCCGTTGCCAGCGCGCGGCAGGAGGGAGCCCACGAGACGGTTCGAGCGAGCCGCCTCGCATTGGTGCATGGGTTGCTGCGTCTCGCCCAAAAGGGCGCAGTGAGCGTTCTTTACCAGATGCCTTCGTGCAGCAAGGCGGCCTCGTCTTCGAGCAGCGGGCCGATCACCTCGACCTTGCGCTGGCCCGCTTCGAACACCACGCGGCATGGCAGATCCAGCGTGGGATTTTCCGGATGGTTGCCGGTTATCGTTTTCAGCCGGCTTTCCGAGAGGCCATACACCACCCGGCCGAGCCCGACCCAGTAGGCCGCGCCGGCGCACATGGCGCAGGGTTCGGCCGAGGTATACATGGTGCAGCGCGAGAGGAATTCCGGCGTGTAGCGCGTCGAAGCGCGGGTCATCAGCACCCGTTCGGCATGGCCGGTCATGTCGTGGTCGGGCATGTAGGCGTTGCCCTGTTCCAGCAGGACCTCGCCCTCAGGATCGACCAGGACGGCGCCGAAGGGATGGGCGCCCTCGGCGAGGGCGTTACGGGCGACGTCGAAGCTCTTGCGTAGCAGGGTGAGGTCGTCTGGCAGCATGTTTGGCGTCCATGAAAAGAAGTTCGGAAGCCGGCGAGAGGCACCGGCAGATTGGGTGGAGGTTCAGCTCTCGGTCTTGGGCAGACTCCAGGCAAACAGCAGGCGCTGCACCAGGCCCACCAGCTGGAAGAGCACGAGGCTGATGACCACCAGCATCATCAGGGCGGCGAACGCCTGGGGGACCTGGAACATCGAGGTCGAGAAGTTGATGAAGTAGCCCAGGCCCTTGTCCGCCGCGACGAACTCGGCCACCACCGCACCGATTACCGCCAGGGTGATGGAGATGCGCAGCGCCGAAAACAGGTGCGGTACGGCGAAGGGCAGGCGGATGTTGCGAAACTCCCTTGCTCGCGAGGCGCCAAGAGAACGCGACAGTTCGATCAGCTCCGGCGGTGTCGCCAGTAACCCGGTGACGGTGGAAACCACGATGGGGAAAAAGGCGATCAGGAAGGTGATGAACACCCGCGGCAGGTCGCCGGCGCCCATCACCACCACGATGATCGGCGCGACCGCGACGATGGGCGTCGACTGCACGATCACCAGCAGTGGATAGAGCGCTCGCGACAGCAGCCGCGAAGAGGCCAGGGCAATGGCCAGTGGCACGCCGATCAGGATCGACAGCCCATAGCCGAGCAGGGTGACCCGTAAGGTGGCGAGGATGTGTTCGGCCCAGATGCCGGCGTCGAGCTTCCAGGTGGCGGCGAGGATGGCGGTCGGGGTGGGCAACACGAACGCCGGCAGGCTGAACAGCCAGCAGGCGATTTCCCACAGCAACAGCAGGCCGAGCAACGCCAGGCCGGGGGCGAAGCGCTCGCCCTGGGCGCGGTTAAAGACCATGGCGGCTGAAGACCTTGCGACGGATATGGTTGGCGAGCTCATTGAAACGGGGCTCCGTAAGGGTTTCCAGCGACCGCGGGCGAGGCAGGTCGACGTCGATGATTTCCGTCACCCGGCCGGGGCGCGCCGACATCACCAGGATGCGGTCGGCCAGCAACAGCGCTTCGGGAATCGAATGGGTGATGAACAGAACGGTCTTCGGTCGCTGGGTCCAGATGTTCAGCAGTTCGAGGCTGAGTTCGTCACGGGTCAGGGCATCGAGCGCCGAGAAGGGCTCGTCCATCAGCAGGATTTCCGGGTCGTGCAGCAGCGCACGGGCGATACCGGCGCGCTGCTGCATGCCGCCGGACAGTTCGTCCGGGCGCTTGTCGCCGAAGTCCTTTAGCCCGACCAGTTCCAGCAGCTGTTCGCCGCGCTCACGCTCCTTGGGGGTAACCCGGCCGTACTTGTGCTTCATCGGGAAGGTGAGGTTGTCGCGGATGGTCAGCCAGGGCAGCAGGGTGGGTTTCTGGAACACGATGCCCACCTCGTCGCGCGGGCCGTCCAGCACCTTTCCATAGATGCTGACCTGGCCGCCGCTTGGGCGAATCAGCCCGGCGAGAATGCGTAGCAGGGTGGATTTGCCGCAGCCCGAGGGGCCGAGCACGGCGATGAACTCGTGGCGGCCGATGGAGAAGCTGGTGTCCTCCAGGGCCAGCACTTCGCTGCCGTCCGACGAGGTGAACACCTGTCGGATCTGCTCGAAGACGATGCTCGGCCGTTCAGCCAAGCGGGTTTCGGTCTGGCTCATGGGTTCACTCGACGAAGCCGTTGGCAACCACCTGGCTCGGGTCCAGGCTGTCAGTGTCCAGATTCTGCGCACGGGCGACCCACTGCCAGGTGGTTGCCAGGCGCTGCGGATCGAAGCTACTGGTGCCCTCGGCCTCGCTGATTTCGTTCTGCATCAGCGGCACCGAGGCGGTGAACTGATCCACGGCCTGTTGCTCATCCACTTCCGGGACCATCTTTTTCAGCGCTGCGGCGGCTGCAGCCGGGTCGGCGATGGCCATCTCCTGCGCCTGGCGATAGGCCTTGACGAATTTCTTCGCGACCTCGGGATTCGCCTTGAGGAAGCGCTCCGAAGCGATCAACGACAGGCCGTAGCCATCGAAACCCGAATCCGACCAGGCAATGACCTTGAGCTGCTTGCCGGCATCCTGCAGCGACCGGGAAAAGCCGGGCGCCACGGTGACCCAATTGATGGTCGCATCGACCTTGCCGGTGGCCAGCATCGGCGCCAGCGCCCCAGGGTCGAGCTTGAGCAGCTTCACACCGTCGCGATCGATGCCGTTGGCTTCGAGCACCAGCGGGAGCACCACATTGGAGGCGGAAAAGGTCGGGGTGGCGACGGTCTTGCCGGCGATGTCCTGGAAGCGCTCGATACCCGAGCCTTCGGTGGTGAAGAAGGCATCCGGCTGCTTGTTGTAGATGGGCGCCACGGCGGCCACCGGCACGGGTCCCTGCGCCCTGGCCTGGAGCACGGAAGCCAGCCCGGCGCTGCCGAAGTCGGCGCTGGCGGTGGCCAGTTTGGTCACCACATCGCTGCCGCCACGGGCGCTGGCGATCTGCACGTTGATGCCCTGTTCGGCGAACAGGCCCTTGTCCACGCCCAGGTAGATCACCGCCTTGTCGCCGGCGGGCAGCCAGTCGTTCAGCCAGCGCACCGTGTCGGCCGCCATCGCAGCTTGGGTAAACAGGGCCAGCAGCGAACTGGCGATCAGGGTCTTCTTGAACATGGGAGTCGCTCCTTGGTGGGCATCGCTAGAGTGGGATCGGTCAGAAAACGGGTTCGGGATGGCGCGCGAGGAATGGCAGCAGGCCCGCGAGCAGAGCCACGGGGGCCGCAAGCTGCGGGGCGTGGCCGCAATCAAGCGTTACCCGCTCGGCGCCAAGCACCTGTTCCTGCATCCAGCGCTGTACGGCTGGCACCACCGAGCGGTCCGTGCTGCATTCGATGTACAGGCGTGGCAGGCGGCCGAAGCGCTCTACGCTCCAGTGCGCAACGGCCGCGCGGCCACCGTCAGGCTGCGGGCACAGTTGCTGCGCGGCGGCGAGCGCCTGCGGCATCGGCACATCATGGAAAAACAATGCGCAGGCCACGTCGGCCGGCACGCGGGTGCCAAGGCCGTCGGCGCTGCGTTGAAGAAAGGGGCCGACGCCGGAGACTTCCGGGGTGGTGTTCACCAGCTCCGCGCAGGCAGTGGCGAAGGCAAGGCCGCTGGGCAGCATCATGCCGGCGATGTAGATGATGCCGGCGATACGTTCGGCGCGCTGTTCGCCGACCGCGGTAGCCGTCAGCCCGCCGCCGGAATGGGCGATCAGATGCACCGGGCCGTCGAGACGGTCGATCAGCGCGGTCACATGCGCGACGTAGCCCTCCAGGCTGACCGCTGACGCTGGCGTGTCGTCGCGACCATTGCCCGGTAGGTCCACTGCGTGGGGAACGAAGCCGGCGGCGCGAAATTCGTCGAGCAGTCCGCTCCAGACCCAACTGCCGGCCCAGGCCCCGTGAATCAGTATCAGATGGCGTTCAGGCATAGGTCCTCCGGTACATCTCCCGGTAGTGCTGTTCGACGGTCACGGCGGGGTAGCGCGGCGTTTCGCCAGGCTCCAGGCAGGTGGGAATGCAGGCCACCCGATGGTCGGGATTGCCGCCGAAGAAGAAGGGCACGCTGTAACGCTCGCGACCGGACAGGTTGACCACCCGATGCAGCGTCGAGCGGTATCGGTCATTGGTCCAGCGGGCGATCATGTCGCCGAGGTTGACCACGTAGGTTCCGCGCAGCGGTGTTGCCTCGATCCAGGCCTGCGCCTGATGACTCCATACCTGCAGGCCGGGGTTGTCGTCCTGCAGCAACAGCGTCAGGCCGCCGAAATCGGTATGCGCGCCGCAACCCTTCTCGCCGGGTTCGGCGTGTGCAGGCTGTGGCGGGTAGTGCAGCAGGCGCAGGGTCGCCATGGCTTCGTCACAGAAGGCCGCGAAGTAGTCTTCCGGCAGTTGCAGCGACAAGGCCAGGCCCGCCATCAGGCGTTCGGCGAGCTGCGTCATGGCGGCGTGGTAGCGCTCCATCGCCGGACGAAAATCCGCCAGCGTGGTCGGCCACTGGTTTGGGCCGTGATTGAAGCGGCCAGCCAGCACCCTGGGATCATCGCTCGGCAGCTCGCGGCCCAGGTAGAAACCTTCCTTTAGATCGGCTGGTGCGTTCGCTTCCAGGCGCTGGCCGCGCAGTGCTTCGTAGCCGCGGTTGGCTGGCGAGGTGGCCTTGTCGAGCGCCCGTTTGGCTTCGTCCGGCAGCTCGAACAGCTGCCGTGCCTGCTCGAAAACGGCGGCTTGCAGCGCGGCGTCGATACCGTGGTTGCGGATGTAGAAGAAGCCGGTGTCGCAGCAGGCCTGGCCGATTTCGCTGGCAACTCTGTGGCGTGCCTCTGGATCGTCGCCGAGCAGTGCGGCTATGTCGATCAGTGGCAGGTTGGAAACCTGAACCGGGCTGGCTTGAAGAGATTGGGGCATGGCGCAAACCTGTATTGCCGAGGGGCTTGTGAGCCCGTTGCAGCGCAGTATCTGGCCCGCCTGGTGTACGCAAAAGCAGAGAATATCGAGCACTCTGATGCCGTTTCGGCATCAGTTAGCGATGCCTCCGGTTGGGGCGAAAAATGCTCTATGACGGGGCTTTCGAAAGGCCCATGCCGTCTCGATGAGTTCTTTGGGATGGATAGAATTCGTGTTTTGGTGCACCGATATGGCGCGTTGAAGGGCGGGTAAAAAAGATGAAAAAAACGCGCAGGGCTTTTGCTCGGACGGGCGTTTAGCTGTGGGCAGGGCGTGGACCGACTAACCCAGTCGGCCCCATTCGCTGGACCGTCAGGCGATCTCAGCGCGCTCGCGAATCTCGCGGCTGGCGATTTCCTCGCAAAGGGCGCGAACGAACGCATCCACCGCCACGGGCAGGAAGCGCGAGCTGCGCACGTAGACGCCCAGGTCACTGAGGACCGGGCCGTTGTCGCTCAGCGGCAGGTGCACCAGGCTGCCGGCGGCCAGCTCTGCCTCGATGCCAATGCGCGTCTGGAAGGCGACCCCTGCACCGCGCTTGGCCATCTGGGCGGCGAGTTCTACCGAGCTGGTCTCCAACGCCGCCTTGTGCGAGGAGCGGGTGCGGGCGATCACGGGTGCCAGCAGGTGATGAATCGACAGGTCGCTCTTGGCCAGAATCAGGCGATGTTCGGCGCAGGTGGAAAAGCTCACCTCCTGACGCTCGGCCAGGGGATGGTCCTCCGCGACGATGGCGCCAAGGCGAAAGTGGCCGACGCCGAGCTGCTGCAGGTCCGCGGTGCGGCGCAGGGCGAAGGCAATGCCAATGTCGGCCTGGCCGCTGGTAACCGCGTCCGGAATGCCCTGCGAACCCAGGCTGGTGACGCCGACCGTGATATGCGGATAGCGCGCGCTCATGCGTTCGAGCACGGAGGGCAGCAGGTCGACGGTGACGCCTGAAACGGTGGCGATTTCCACATGGCCGGTACGCAACCCCTGCAGCGCATCGAGCTCGGAGCTGGCGCGCGCCGCATCCTGCAGCACCACCAGCACGTGGCGCGCGAACACCTCGCCTGCGGCGGTCATGCGCAAGCCTGCCGGCAAACGCTCGAACAGCGGGGTGCCGATTTCACCTTCCAGCTTGAGGATTTGCCGGTTGACCGCAGACGACGCCACATTCAGGCGTCGCGCGGCCTCGCGGATGGACTGGCAGCGACGCACCATGTCGAAGTAATGAATGGCCGGGGAGTGAATACGCAGGCGGCGTGACATGCAGGGCTTGGCCTCAGCTCAGGGGGTGAAGCGGGCAGCTCAGTTTGGCGATGTGAGGCCGCAGCCCTTGAGAATGACCTGGGTCAGGGTTTCGGTACCGCGCCTGAAGACCTCTTCAGTGACCGGTTGCTGGCCGGTGATGCGCCCAATCTGGTCGGAAAAATCAGCGTAGTGCTGCGTGCTGCTCCAGATCAGGAAGATCAGGTGCATGGGGTCGATAGGGTCCATCTTGCCCGCGTCGCTCCAAGCCTGGAATACCGCTGCGCGACCGCGAAACCACTCGCGGTAATCATCGTTGAAATGCGTAGAAAGGCATTCACAGCCGCTGATCACTTCCATGGCGAAGATCTTCGAGGCCAGCGGTTGCTTGCGGGAAAATTCCATCTTGGTGCGGATGTAAGCTGCCAGCGCTTCAGCCGGATCATCCTTGGCTGTGAGATGGTCGAAGGCGTCGTCCCAGAGCTGGAGAATATGGCGCATCACTTCAACGTAAAGTCCCAGCTTGCTGGTGAAGTAGTAGTGCAGGTTGGCCTTGGGCAGTCCCGCGCGCATGGCTATCGCGTTCATGCTCGTACCCTTGTAGCCATGGTGGGCGAACTCATGCGCGGCGGCCGCAAGAATCGATTCCTCATTTTTCTGGCGAATCCGGCCGGTGCGTTTGCCGTCCTGGGCGGGTTTGGCGAGCATGACGTCGAAAGTCTGCATGGGTTCTTCCTCAAGGAGGCAGCTCAGTCTCCATGCACTTCAGATGCCAGCGGGCACCACGGGATGTATGGGACTGAGGCTGAACCAGGCGCCACGGGTATTAGAAGTGGGCCTTGACGATGAAGTTGGTGACATTGTTATCGGTATTGAAGTTGCTGCTGTCTTCGATGCCGTACTTGTTCGACCAGTAATCGTATTCGATACCAACGTAGAGTTTGCCGGGCGTGTAATCAAGTGCCTTGCCCAGGTCATACTTGACCTGCGGGTTGAAGTGGAAATTCCTTTTCAGCTCTGTATTGCGGTTCTTTTTGTCGTTGACCACCCAGTCGATGTAACCATCAAACAGGATATCGGACTTGCCGACCGGAATAGTGATGGCCCAGGTTGGAGTGATCTGCCACTGGCCTGCCGGCTTACCGGTGATGCCGTCGGGCTTCCGGTAATAGGTGTTGATGGCGAGGCGATCGAAGCCGGGCACATTCAGGTCTACGGCCGGGCCGAGCAGGTAGTTGCGGTTGCGGCCTTCGCCGCGCTCGTAGGTGGCGCCGATCAGCACGTCCTTGATCGGGCCGAAGGAGAAATCCTTGCCGGTGATTTTTCCCAGAGACAGACGCGGGCTGAACTCACCGTAATAGGTGTGCCCGTCGCTGCCGGAAATGCCGTTGTACCACTTGTTGTCGACGAACATGAACATGTCGCCCCAGCTCCAGCCGCTGGCATGTTCGAAGGTGATGGTCTGCTGGATATCACCTTCCTTGCCGCCTGCGCTGTCTACGGCAAAGTTCTTGCCGTAGAGGTAGGTCAGGCTGTTGTTCTGCCAGTGCATCGATACCGCGGATGCCTGGCCCGCCAGCAGCATGCCGCCAGCGAGTACAGCAGTGGTCAGGATTGATTTCATGGAGAGGCTCCTTGCTTTGATAGTGCTCGGTTTCTTGGCCGAACGGTCAGATACGCCTGACATAGCAAGACATGCGCCAATTGATGATGGAAGAGTGGTATTAATAAAACACGTTTAAAATCAAATAGATATGCGATATTTTTACCTGTAGGTACTGTTTTCCCTGGTCGACTTAAACGAAGTTGCCCCAGAAAAATCCTGACCGAACCGTCAGTGCTCCAACTTGATGCGATGTCCTATTGGCTGCGCTAGAACGCAAAAAGCCCCGCTAGTGCGGGGCTTTTTGGTGGCCGGGGGAGGCGATCAGATGGTTTCGGCCCAGAGATCGTACTCGTCGGAATTGGTGACGCGCACCCAAACCTTGTCGCCGGGCTGCAGCGTGAGTTCGCTGTCGATGTAGACCAGGCCATCAATTTCCGGCGCGTCGGCACAGGAGCGGCCGATGGCGCCGTCCTCGTCGACTTCGTCGATCAGTACTTCGATCTCCTGGCCGATCTTGCGCTCCAGGCGAGCCGCGCTGATGACTTGCTGGTGGGCCATGAAACGGTCCCAGCGCTCTTGCTTGATTTCATCCGGTACCGGCTCCAGGCCCAGCGCCTCGGCGGGCGCGCCTTCTACCGGTGAGTACTGGAAGCAGCCAACGCGATCCAGTTGCGCTTCGGTGAGCCAGTCGAGCAGGTATTGGAAGTCTTCCTCGGTCTCGCCAGGGAAGCCAACGATGAAGGTCGAACGAATGGTCAGTTGCGGGCAGATTTCCCGCCATTTCTTGATGCGCGCCAGGGTCTTGTCTTCGAAGGCCGGTCGCTTCATGGCCTTGAGCACTTTCGGGCTGGCGTGCTGGAAAGGAATGTCCAGGTAAGGCAACAACTTGCCTTCGGCCATCAGTGGGACCACGTCATCGACGTTCGGGTAGGGATAAACATAATGCAGACGCACCCATACGCCCATGCTCGACAGCGCCTGGCAAAGTTCCAACATGCGCGTCTTGACCGGCTGGCCGTTCCAAAAGTCGGTCTTGTATTTGACGTCGACGCCGTAGGCGCTGGTGTCCTGGGAGATCACCAGGATCTCCTTAACACCGGCCTTCACCAGGCGCTCGGCTTCACCGAGCACGTCACCGACCGGGCGGCTGACCAGCTTGCCGCGCATGGAGGGGATGATGCAGAAGCTGCAGCTGTGGTTGCAGCCTTCGGAGATCTTCAGATAGGCGTAGTGACGCGGCGTCAGCTTGATGCCCTGCGGCGGCACCAGATCGACGAAGGGGTCGTGATCGATGTTCGGCGGCACTACTTCGTGCACCGCGTTGACCACTTGCTCGTATTGCTGCGGGCCAGTCACGGCGAGCACGCTGGGGTGCACGTTGCGGATGCTGTCTTCAGCCACGCCCATGCAGCCAGTGACGATCACCTTGCCGTTTTCGGCAATGGCCTCGCCGATGGCGTCCAGCGATTCGGCCTTGGCGCTGTCGATGAAACCGCAGGTGTTGACCACCACCACGTCGGCGTCCTGGTAGGTAGGTACGATCTGGTACCCCTCCATCCGCAGCTGGGTCAGGATGCGTTCGGAGTCCACCGTAGCCTTGGGGCATCCAAGACTAATGAAGCCGACTTTAGGTGTGGCGCCAGACATAGTAAAACCTCAGAGGCTGCGCCATTTCGGCGGCTGATCAAAAAGTGCGCAATTTTAGCGGCGCCTTAACGGCTTTTCCAGTGGTTTAGATGACTCACTGCGCCAGCGTGACAGTAGACCTCGCGCGGCGCACCATCAGGTCCAACGCGGCCAGGCGCCGGCCTGATCAGGCAGATGAGTTTTTATGTGCGCGGCTTGGCCTCAGGTTGGCGATCGGAGCGTCGCGCCGATCGTTCATTGAGCTCCTACGGTCAGTTCGGTCATGGCCTACCCGCCGGAGGGGGCTCATGACTCTGTGAAGAATGTTGAAATGACCGTTCCCGGAAGGGCGTCACCCGCATAGGTGAACGTGCCGGTGGTTCGCACCTCCTCGGCCGCACGCATCAAACCGCCAAGCGCAGCGCGAGCCATAGAGCCGCCGACGCTGATACGGCGAACACCCGCGTCTTGAAGCTCAGCCAGAGAATAGGTTGGGCCTTTGAGCCCCATCACTACGTTGACTGGCTTGTCCAGCGCTTGGCATACGGTCCGGATCGCTTCGATGTTCGGCAGCCCCGGTGCATAAAGAACGTCCGCGCCCGCCTCGGAGAATGCCTGTAGTCGCCTGATCGTATCGTTCAGGTTGTCACGGCCGTAGAGGTAGTTCTCGGCTCTCGCCGTCAACACAAAGGGGAGATCGCGTGCGGCTTCGGCGGCGGCCTTGATACGTTCTACAGCGTGGGCCAGCTCGAAGATCGGGGCATCAGGATCTCCCGTGGCATCCTCGATCGAGCCACCCACCAAGCCAATGGCGGACGCCATGCGAATGGTTTGCGCGCAGCTGTCGGCTGCGGCACCGAAGCCGTTTCCAAGGTCGGCGGACACGGGCAGATGTGTCGCTTCGACGATCTCGGCAGCGTTTTTCAGCGTCTCTTCCCGGCTGAGGCCGGTCAGCGAGTCTCGCTTGCCTTTCGAGAACGCATAACCTGCGCTCGTGGTAGCGAGTGCTTCAAAACCGAGACTGGTAAGCAGCCGGGCCGATCCCGCATCCCAAGGGTTCGGGATGACGAACGTGCAGCTTCGTTGGTGGAGCTCTTTGAACTGCTCAAACTTACACTGCTGATCAGACATTGCTGCCCCCTATGTTTTGGTTGGTCGGGCTAAACGCTTTGAAAGCGCTCATCGGCGGCAGAGAATTAAAGCACAGCGGCGGTCAGCTTGATTGGTCGTGCTCGATTTTGACCGAGTCATGATTAGCCTTCGGCGGCTTTGGGTCGGAAGCGGCCTCTTACGAGAGGTCGTTACTGGTCGGTAGGGTCCGCTAGCTAACGTCCATCGCAGGTAGAGCCCAGATGGTCTTTCAGTGGTGTTGGCAGATTCCTTCTCTCAGCTGACGGGTAAAACGCAAAAGCCCGGACCCTCTGAGAGCGAGGTGCCGGGCTTTGTGTTGTGCGGGGAATTTGGTTTAGAGAATGTGACTTAAGGGCAGCCCAGGCTTACAAATCAGTTGGTGCTTTGCTCATCGACACTCCCAGAAGACCGTAGGAAAAAGGCGCGGAATATACAGCGATCCTGGTTATTAGAATCACCCTTATCGGATCAGGCGCCCGGTGGTTATAGCTGGGAAACGGGAGCATCAGGAAGTGAGGCTGAGGACTGGATGGCGCGTTGACGCGCGCCAGGTAAGTAACGTTTGAGCTCCAAGGCCGGCGATTCGACGAGATGCCAGGATAACGCGGCGATGGCGATACTCGCTGATAGGCTAAGCACCATGAACATCCCCAGAGAGAGCTGCGCCCCGAACCAGTGCATCAGCAGTTGCTGAATCGGAAAACTGTAGATGTAGATGCCGTAAGAAAAATCACCGTGCTTGCCGAAACCGGGCAGTCGTGGCATCCGCAGGTAGGCCAGGTAGATAGTCAGGTAGGGCAGGGTTAGCACGTGGATGAACAGCCACAACTCCGTCCTTGCGCTAACCAGCGACAGCGCGAGCATGCTCACGGCCACTTTCCAGTTCCAGGGCAGGTCGCTGCGATAAAGGTACAGCGCCGCGCCGAAGAAGAAGAACATCCCCAGCCGGGTCGTTTTGCGCAGGATTTCACTTTCCAGGCCCAAGGCCGGGGTCAGATAGAAATGGACCAGTAGAAGTGCAACGGGGAGGACCAGCACAGCGATTCGCCCGAACACCTTGAGCAATCCCATCACCAGCAACGACATATACATCAGCACTTCGTAGGGCAGCGTCCAGACCGATCCGTTGACGGTATTGGAGAAGGGGTTGTCGGTGAATACGGCGGGCAGGTGGAACTGCGTGACCAGCACCATGTTGCTCAGGTAATGCAGGGCCTGGCTGTTGAGCAGGTATTCCTTGAGCGGAAGCCCGGTCGCCAGTGGCCCGACGATCAGCAGGCTGAAGAGCGTCGATACCCAGAGCGCGGGGAATATGCGCAGGGCGCGCTTGGCAGCGAAATCCAACACGCTGCGACTGTTCGCCCACGACGCGGCGATCAGAAATCCGCTCATGACGAAAAACAGGTTCACCGCGATGTCGGCTGTATCCAATGCTCCGGTGAACAGCTTTACTGGTTCCGCCTCGCCGGCCCCTGAAAGCCAGTAGCAGTGTCCCAAGACGACGGCCGCCGCGGCGAAAAACCGCAAGAAGTCGAAGTTGTTTGAGTCGCGCTGAACCGATGCCACGTCCATGAAATGCACCCTCGAAACCTTTGTTGCCGAATGCGGTCAGCGCAATGGAAAGCTCTTGCTCATACCCAGTGCGCCGCTCTCTCCGTCACGGATCGCCTGCTCGATAAGGGCCAGACGATCCCGGCTGTTGCGCAGCCGTGCGACCAAGCGCAGCAGCGTGAGAAATAGCGTGCGGTTGAGGCGAAGCAGCCTGGGCGAAGCGGCCCAGATGTTCTTGTCGAACCAGGCCTGATTGCGCGCGGCGTAGTAGGCGCGAAAGTCAGAATCGCCGAGCAGAAAGGTCTCGTAGATGTTGCGAGTGCGCGCCTTGATGTTCCAGGACTGTTCGAACTCGTCAATTACCGCCTCGGTAAAAAGAAACAGGCGGCCACCGTTGGCGGTGATGCGCCGGGTGTACTCTGTGTCGTCGACGTACAGCACCAGATCCTTGAGCGGCAAACCAATGGCCTGGTACAGACTGCGATGCGCCAGCATGCCGCCATAGGGTGCAAAAGGCAGGCTGATGCATTCCGGCAGCTTGCCGGGCCGTTTGGCCCATGGCAGGCGGCGCCAGATCTTGTATGGCACGTGGGCAACGTGAAAGCCGAAGAAACTTGAACGGGGCTGCCGAATGTAGCGAGGCGGCACGCCGTTGGCGATGTCGGCCTGCTGCGTCGCGCGATACCCCAGCACCGCGACCCGGTCCGGGCCAAGCAGATCAGCAAGGCGCGCCAGTTCTCTGTGCAGGACTGTTACCGCAGCGGCCGTCGGAGCATTGTCATCGTCCATCATCCAGATGTAGTCGGCGCCTCCTGTGAGCGCCGCCTCAAGCGCCACGGCATAGCCGTTCGCCGAGCCGGTGTTGTGCTGCAGTTCAATCAGCCGGACCTGCCCTGGCCAGCGATCTAGCAACTGACGGAGCGGCGCCAGCGAGGCATTGCTCACCACTACCACATCGCTGATTTCGGCAAAGCCCAGCGCGCGCTCGATCATCTGTTCCAGAAAGGGCAGCCGATCCCCGTAGGTCACGGTGACCACAGTGGTTTTCGTATTCATGGTTGTCTCTGTGTGGATTGCGAAGCGGGCGCCGCGGTGAGTTATGCAGCGATGTAGGTTGGATACCGGAGGGTGGTCAGGTGAGGTTGCCGGGAATATCGAATAGCAGCAGCGGAGCCGGATCGGCACCTGCAAGATCGTCCTGGTTATCGCTGACAAACGTATGGAAGACGCGAATCCATCGGATTCCACTGGGGATTCCCGGCACGTTACGCACCCGAAAAAACTCGGTGTAGGAGTAACCGTCAGCGTAGATCAGTGAGGGGCTGATTGAGCTTGCACTGTCCATGGCGCCTCCAGAGCTGCGTGGTCAAAATGAATATCGGGTGCTCTCGCCAAGGCGCCGGTACTGGTTGCCGGACGTCGGTCTGACTAACCTCATGGGCGGTGGCAGAACGGTTTCGAATTCGCTCAGGGTTTTGCAGTAGGCTGCAGCCTGGCTAGGGCCGTGGTTGACGCTGATCCCTTGAGCGCAGTTCGGTGATGCCCAAACGGCGTTTTCAGAGCCTGAGGTGTGCTCGTCGATAGGGTTGATATCGCCCGTCAAGGTGATCAGCAAGGCCAGGCTCAATAAGCCGGAAGTCTGGACTCGTTGAATAGCGGCTGCCGTGCTCATCCGTGAACCTCGCAAAATTAGCCTCTTCAGGCGTGCTTCATGGGTACCGCGGCCGGGTATACCGGAGTAACGTTTGTCGGCGCTGTGGTTGGGCGGTTGAGCAGCCTGTCCTGTCCTTGGTATGGCGAGAGCTCTATAACCCTCATGTCGACAAACGCCTTGATCTCCTGCTTGAAGCGTTCTGAGGAAAAGCGCTCCGCGCTCGCCCTGCAGGCCTCAGGTGAAATATGGTGCGCTTCCGATTCGAACACAGTGACCGCGGCGATGAGCGACTCGGGGGTCTGCTCAGCATAGAAGACGCCGGTCGGCTCCGGATGATCGATACCTCGTACGGTTTCCAGTACGCCGCCTCTGCCATAGGCGATTACCGGTGTGCCACAGGCCTGGGCCTCGATGGGAGCGATACCGAAATCTTCTTCCGCCGCGAACACGAAGGCCCGGGCACGTTGCATGTGATGCAACAGCACATCGAAGTTCTGGTAACCCATCAGGGTCACGTTCGGTGCCGCGAGGTCCTTTGCCTTGTCCAGCTCAGGCCCGGTGCCTATCACGATCAGCTTCTTGTCCGGCATCCGCGCGAACGCCTCGACAATCATCGGAATACGTTTGTAGGGCACCATCCGCGATGCCGTCAGGTAGAAATCCTCCTTCTCGGCATGCAGCGTGAAGGCTCGGGTATCCACCGGTGGATAGATGACGGTGGATTCGCGGCGATAACTCTTATTGATGCGCCTGCCAATGAAGTGCGAGTTGGCGATGAACTCGTCGACGCCGCTGGCGGTGCGCTGATCCCACATGCGGATGTAGTGCAACAGCATGCGCGCCAGCTTTGCCTTGAGGCCGCGGTCCAGACTCGCCTCGTGCAGATATTGATGCTGGAGGTCCCAGGCGTAGCGGATCGGTGAATGCACATAACTGATGTGCAGCTGGTTTGGCCCGGTGAGCACACCCTTGGCCACGGCGTGGCTGCTGGAAATCACCAGGTCGTAGGCCGACATGTCGAGCTGCTCGATGGCCAGCGGCATTAGCGGCAGATACTTCTGGTAGTGCGTTTTGGCCTTGGGCAATTGCTGGATGAAGGTGGTCGTGGCGCGCTTGCCACCGAGACTGGCGCGATCCTTGTCGGAGAGGAAGTCGATCACGGCGAAAAGATCGGCTTCTGGCCAGGTCTCGAGCAGCCCGGCCAGCACCCGTTCGGCACCGGCGTAGGTCACCAGCCAATCGTGAACAATGGCGATTTTCATGCAGTAGCCTTTTGTGGTTAGAAGAGTGGCGTCAACGCCAATCGCCGGGAGAATGGCGACTGGTTCTCGAAGTACCGGCACTGTCAGCGCTTCGGCTGGCCGAGCGGGAGTTGCTGCACGTCGGTATGGGCACCATCCTGTGCGCCCTTGAGGGTCTGGTCGATCAGCCGGCAAAGCCGCCTTGCGGATGCGTTCCAGCAGTATCGCGCTACGTTCGCCTTGCCTCGCCGGCGCAGCTCCTGGCGCAGGGACTCGTCTTTCAAGACTCGCTGCATGCAGGCGGTGATGTCGCTGACCTTCAATGGGTCGAAATACATTGCGCTGTCGCCCAGGACTTCCGGGATGGACGCTGCGTGAGCAGCAATGACAGGGCAACCGCAGGCTTGGGCCTCGAGTGGCGGAATCCCGAAACCTTCATACACGGACGGAAACACAAAGGCCGTTGCGCCTTGATAGGCCTCCACCAGTTCTTCATCGGTGAGCCTGCCGAGCATGCGAATGCGACGATTGCCGGTAGTGTGGTGAAGGCTGCCCGAGAACACACGGTGGGAATCGCCGATGATCCGCAGCTCCACCTCCTCGAGTCCTTCGAGCTTGAGAAATGCCGCGATCATCCGCGCGAAGTTCTTATGTGCGCTGGGCGATGAGACAGCCAGCAGATAGGGTGGCGAGCCGCGAGGGCACTGCTCGGCGCAAAAGGGTTGAAAACGAGCATCCACGGCGTTGGGAACCACGCAGATATGGCGTGCCGGATAGCCGTAGTGGCGGGCTATTTCGCTCCGGGAAAACTCGCTCACGGTGATCAATGCCTTGATTCGTTTGAGCAATATCGGCGTCAGGCTGCGATAGACGGCTCGGAATGTTTTCGAGTAGCTATCCGGGTGCCTGACGTAGGTGATGTCATGATGGGTTGCGATCTGGTTGCGGTACGCCAATGGCGCGGTGTTGCACAGCGAAACCAGTGGCGGATTACCTTGTTTTGCAAGCCACAGGGGCAGATCCAGCTGTTCCCATAGATGTCCCCGGTGACGACCGATACGGCGTACTCCCAGTTGCTCCGCGCTTTTGTGCAGACATATGTCCTGCGGTGCGACGAATACCAGGTCATCGCGCAGGCGGCTGAGCGCTAGGCTGATCTGTTCAGCGAAACGCTGTACGCCCCGTATTTCCTGAGTTAGGAAGCGAGCGTTGATCACAATCATCTGAAATTCCTCTTTCCAAGGCGCTATTCCCGAATCGACATCTACTGCTAGGGGCGGAGCGAGCTGGGGCGGACTTGCCCAGGCTGATGATTTTCGGAAAGCCATCGAGCGTGATGTTCGCGGTGCAGTTGCTCGCGAGGCTGGAACATTGCCAGGTGGCTTCGTCTGAGATCTCGCCATGTTCTGGCTGGGCGGTATCGACCAGCTTCAGCTTGCCGGATGCCGTGCCGACAGATTGGATGCTGACCGAGCGGGGCTTGCCAGTGCTCCAGGCAACCAGCAACTGTTCTTGCGCGTTACCGAAGCGCAACAGCACAGTGTCGCGTCCGGCCCCACCGACAGAGCCGAGGAACTGGTAGTCCCGGATGATCGGGCTGACAACCTTGAGCACCTGATAGGCGCGCTTCTGGGAGTAGTCCTTTCGGAGCAGGCCGAAGTTGTGCTCCCGCTCGCTCTTGTCCGTACCATCGTTGCGCCAGTCGTACCACCAGTATCCGCGCACGTTGGGTAGGGTTCTGGCAAGAAAGAAGCTGCGTGCGAGGTACGCGGCTTGAAGGCTTTCATCAATTCCGCAGCTGCCTTGATGGGATGGCCAGGCCATCTCCGTCAGATACAAGGGCACCGGCTGGCCGGCAGC
>Ga0233386_1000024_pt1 | contig 86334 bp, 72 predicted proteins | sample ElkDunMinimDraft_17_FD_191544 | JGI IMG/M metagenome (GOLD analysis project Ga0233386, IMG submission 191544) | Fecal eukaryotic communites from dung pellets of Tule Elk in California, USA - Elk Dung G4 | ecosystem: Host-associated > Mammals > Digestive system > Large intestine > Fecal | place...
CTGGAGCGTGGCGAGGAGCTGGTGACCAGCGCCTCCGCCTGGTACGACGCCTACGCTCGCGGTGACAGCCTGTTCGTGCTCAGCGCCGCGCCCAATATGCAGAAGAGTCGAACCCTGGCGGATGTGGAAGCCGGCCTCTGGCAGCAGCTCGAGCAACTCAAGCAGACCGCGCCTTCGCCAGAGGAGCTCGAGCGTGTCCGCGCCCAGGTCATAGCCGGACTGGTCTACGAGCGCGACTCCATCACGCAGCAGGCCACGACCATCGGCATGCTGGAAACCGTGGGCCTGTCCTGGCGCCTGATGGACGAAGAGCTTGCTGCGCTGGAGGCGGTAACCCCGGAAGACATCCAGCAGGCCGCCCGTGCCTATTTCACTCGCTCGCGCCTGAGCGTTGCCCATGTTCTGCCCGAGGAGTCCAGCGATGAGTAATCGCAGCCCCATATCTGGTTGCCTGCTCGGCCTGGTGTTGCTCTGTAGCTTTGGCCTGGCGGCCTGCGACAGCAATTCCGGCGAAGCGGTCGCCGCCATCGCGCCGGCGGCAAATGTCGCCACCCCCGTCGAATCGGGACAGGCCACCGCCAAAGACGCCCAGGCCCAGAAAGCCCGTCCCGAATCGCTCGCCGAGTTGGACGACCAACCCTTGCCACGGCGCAAGCTGGATATCCAGAGCTGGGAAACCGACGGTGGCGCCAAGGTGCTGTTTGTCGAGGCTCACGAACTGCCAATGTTCGACCTGCGCCTGACCTTCGCCGCCGGCAGTAGCCAGGACGGTGACGCACCTGGCCTGGCGATGCTGACCAACGCCATGCTCAATGAAGGCATCGCAGGCAAGGACGTCACCGCGATCGCCGAAGGCTTCGAGAGCCTCGGCGCCGACTTCGGCAACGGTTCCTTTCGCGACATGGCAATTGTCAGCTTGCGCAGCCTGAGTGCAGCGGACAAGCGCGAGCCGGCGGTGCAACTGTTCAGCCAGGTTGTTGGCCAACCCTCCTTTCCCGACGACTCGCTACAGCGAATCAAGAACCAGGTACTGACCGGCTTCGAGTTCCAGAAACAGAACCCTGGCAAGCTGGCCAGCATCGAGATGTTCAAGCTGCTGTACGGAAAGCACCCCTACGCTCACCCCACCGAGGGCACGCCTGAATCCATCCCTCGAATCGATGTCGCTCAGCTGCGTGACTTCCATGCCAAGGCTTACACCGCCGGCAACGTTGTGATTGCGCTGGTCGGTGACCTCAGCCGAGAGGAAGCGGAGGTGCTCGCCGCGCAGGTGGCCCGCGCGCTGCCGCTGGGCGCTGCGCTGCCCTCACCGCCGGTGCCGAGTACGCCGCAGCCGACACACAAACACATCGACTTCCGGTCCAACCAGACCCATCTGCTGCTGGGCCAACTTGGCATAGCTCGGCGCGATCCCGACTACGCCGCGCTATATCTGGGCAATCAGGCCCTCGGCGGGGGAGGCTTTGGCACCCGGCTGATGGAGGAGGTGCGGGAGAAACGCGGCCTGACCTACGGTATCTATTCCGGCTTCAGTCCAATGAAAACCAAAGGTCCCTTCACGATCAGCCTGCAGACCCGCGCCGACATGTCTGAAGGCACATTGCAGCTGGTGCAGGAAGTGGTGGCAAGGTTCCTCAAAGAGGGCCCGACCGAGGCCGAGTTGGAGCGCAGCAAACGGCAAATTGCCGGCAGCTTCCCGCTGTCCACCGCCAGCAACGCCGACATTGTCGGACAGCTGGGCAGCATCGGCTTCTACGACCTGCCACTGAACTATCTGGAAGACTTCATGCAACAGGTCCAGGCGTTGTCAGTCGAAGAGGTGAAGGCAGCGATGAACAGGCATCTCAGCCCGGACGGCTTCGTGATCGTCACAGTCGGCCCGCAAGTCGAGCAGAAGCCGCTGCCCGCACCGAGTGAAAAACCGATCGAGCAACCCAGCAGCGTTCCGGAGCATTGATGGCCAACCCACCCTTTCGCCCTTCCGCCCATGGCGGCCAGGGGCAGCTGCGAATCATCGGCGGCGAGTGGCGCAGCCGGCGCTTCGCCTTCCCGGATGCCGAAGGCCTGCGACCAACACCTGATCGCGTGCGCGAAACGCTGTTCAACTGGATTGCGCCCTACCTGACCGGCGCCCGCGTACTGGACGCGTTCGCTGGCAGCGGCGCGCTGTATCTGGAGGCGTTATCCCGCGGCGCCAGCATGGCACTGGCGTTGGATGTAAATGCCAATGCAATCTCCAGCCTGCGCAAGCATCTGGACACGCTCAAGTGCGGACAGGGTCAGCTGTTGCAAAGCGACGCCCTACGCTACCTCGACACCCAGTCCCCCACCCCTTTTGACCTGGTGTTTCTCGACCCGCCGTTCAACAAGCATCTGCTGGAGCCCGCCTGCCTGCTGCTGGAAAGCAAGGGCTGGCTGGCCAATTACGCCTGGGTGTACACCGAGAGCGAAACCGCGCCGTCAAGCCTTGAGATGCCAGGCAACTGGCGGCTGCACCGCGAGAAGAAAGCTGGCTCGGTCCACTATGCGCTATGGGAACGCAGTGCCTGATACAGTCCGCCCGGTCGCGGGGCGCCTGCCTGACTTGCCATTTTCCGCCTGAGGCTGTCGCATCCATGTCCGTTGCACTGCCACATGACTCCGACTCCAGCGCGTTTTTTTCACCGGCCTGGTGGTTGCCGGGCGGTCATCTGCAGACACTGTGGAATCCCTTCTGCCGCCGCGCCGTCGTGCTGTCCCGACGCCGTGAGCGGCTATGGCTAGCCGACAGCGATTTCCTCGACCTGGACTGGCACGGCCCGCACGATCCCAAGGCGCCGCTGGTGTTGATCCTCCACGGGCTGACCGGCTCCTCGCACTCGCATTACGTGCTCGGTCTGCAAGCACAATTTGCGGCCCTGGGCAGGGCCAGTGTGGCGATCAACTGGCGTGGCTGTTCGGGCGAGCCGAACCTGCTGCCGCGCGCCTATCACTCCGGTGCCAGCGACGATCTCGCCGAAGTCATCACCCACCTGCAACGCTGCCGGCCACGGGCGCCGCTGCAAGCGGTGGGTTATTCGCTGGGAGGCAATGTACTGCTCAAATACTTAGGCGAAGCCGGCGAAGCTTCAGCGCTGCAAAAAGCGGTGGCGGTCTCGGTACCGTTCCGACTGGATCAGTGCGCCGACCGCATCGATCTCGGCTTGTCACGGGTGTATCAGGCGCACTTCATGCGGGAAATGGTTGGCTACTTGAAAGACAAACAGCGACTGTTCGTCCACCAAGGAGCTGCCGAGCACTTGGCGGCACTGCAGCGCCTGGGCTCCTTGCAGGGCTTGCGCACCTTCTGGGACTTCGATGGCCGCTTCACCGCGCCGCTGCACGGTTACGCCGATGCCCAGGACTATTACCGACGCGCATCCAGTCGCTACTTCCTGCCCGATATTCGCGTACCGACACTGCTGATCCAGGCCGAAGACGACCCCTTCGTGTTCCGCCACAGCATCCCGGAAAAGCATGAGCTATCGGCCACCACGACGCTCGAGCTGCACAGCAGCGGTGGCCATGTTGGCTTTGTCGAAGGCATGCCGCTCAAGCCACGCTACTATCTGGAGCGACGAATACCGCAGTGGCTCGAGCTGGGCTGAGCACGCCGCTATCAATGCCAACGGCACGTGTAGCCGGTCGAGCAACTCTTGCACCGGCGGCTTTCGCGCCTGCGTCACGAAGCCCTCCTCGCGATAGCATCTGGTAGCGACTGTTGAACAGCTCCAGGCTGGCCAGGAGGGGTCAGCGTGCCCGGTTTGGAGGGGGCTCTTCCTCGTATAGAGACAGGAAATGCCTCCCGCGCGCACAGGCCGAGGAAGCTCAATTGACAGGCTAGAGCACTTACTCTACACACCATACCTTTGCCGTTTTCCCGGAACGCCACGATGCCTGCCGATGCCGCTCAGCTGGACCAGATGAACCCCGTAATCGAGGGTCTGCAACCATTGCTCGACCGGCAGCGGCGCGCCTTTCAGGAAAACCCTTACCCTCAGACGGATGAACGCGTGCAGTGGCTCGATGCCCTGCATCGGCTGATCGCCAACAACCGGCAAGCATTGATCGAGGCGGTCAGCGCCGATTTCGGCAATCGTTCGGCGGATGAAACCCTGCTGGCGGAAATCATGCCCAGTCTGCAGGCCATCCATCACGCCACACGCCACCTGCGCAAGTGGATGAAGCCGGCACGCCGTAGCGTGGGGCTGGCGTTCCAGCCGGCCAGCGCGCGCGTGCTGTACCAGCCGTTGGGCGTGGTCGGCATCATAGTGCCGTGGAATTACCCCCTCTATCTGGCCATCGGCCCGCTGATCGGCGCGCTGGCTGCGGGTAACCGGGTCATGCTGAAGATGAGCGAGTCGACCCCCGCCACCGGGCAGCTGCTCAAAATGCTGCTGGCGCAGATTTTCGACGAGGATCAGGTGGCCGTTGTGCTGGGCGAAACGGACGTGGGCGTGGCATTCTCGCGGCTGCCTTTCGATCATCTGCTGTTTACCGGCAGCACCCGCATCGGCCGGGAGGTGATGCGCGCCGCCGCGGAAAACCTTACGCCGGTCACCCTGGAGCTGGGTGGCAAGTCTCCGGCCATCGTCTCAGCGAACGTACCGCTGATGGATGCCGCCGAACGCATCGCCTTCGGCAAGACGCTCAATGCCGGACAGACCTGCGTGGCGCCTGACTACGTACTGGTGCCGAAGGTGCGCCTGGAAGCCTTCATCGAGGCCTATCGCGAGGTCGTCCGACGCTTTTATCCGCAACTGGCGGATAACCCCGACTACACCTCGATCATCAACCCGCGCCAGCTTGCCCGCCTGCAAGATTATCTGGACGATGCCCAAGCCAAGGGCGCACGCCTGCTGCCGCTGTTCGACCAAAGCCAGGACCGACGCATGCCGCACCATCTGCTGCTGAACGTGAGCGACGAGATGCGGGTGATGCAGGAAGAGATCTTCGGCCCGCTGCTACCCCTGGTGCCCTACGATGACCTGGAGCAGGCGCTGGCGTACGTCAACGCCCGCCCTCGCCCGCTGGCGCTCTACTACTTCGGCTACGACAAGGCCGAGCAGCAGACCGTGCTCGAGCGCACCCACTCCGGTGGCGTCTGCCTCAACGATACCCTGCTGCACGTCGCCCAGGATGATCTGCCCTTCGGCGGCGTCGGCCCGTCCGGCATGGGCCATTACCATGGCCACGAGGGCTTCCTCACCTTCAGCAAGGCCAAGGGCGTGTTCATCAAGCAGCGCTTTAACGCAGCGCGGATGATCTATCCGCCCTATGGCAAGGCACTGCAGAAGCTGGTCTACAAGTTTTTCGTGCGCTGAAATGAACGCCTACCGTGAACGGGCGGCCTGACCATGTAACCTACCACGCGCCCTGGTAGCACCCGTTCAGGGATGGCTGCGCCATGAAAGAGAAAACCACAATGCCTGCGCAGCAGAATCGCCACCTTCCTGGCCAGGCAACTAACGACTTCGTCGCGGCGACTCGCGTCCATCCAGCTTTGCTGCTTTACGCTTTCGATACCGAGCCGCTACCATCCACACCCCACGCCTGCGTCAGGACGCCGCGATGAATCGAGTGTTGTATCCGGGAACTTTCGACCCGATCACCATGGGCCACACCGATCTGGTGGAGCGCGCTTCGCGGCTGTTCGACGAGGTAATCATTGCCGTCGCCGCCAGCCCGAACAAAAACCCGTTGTTCCCACTCGAACAACGGGTGGCCTTGGCACAGCAAGTCACTGCGCACCTGCCCAACGTGAAGGTGCTGGGGTTCTCGACGCTGCTGGCGCATTTCGTCTCTGAGCAGAAGGCAAATGTCCTGCTGCGCGGCCTGCGCGCCGTATCCGACTTCGAATACGAATTCCAGCTGGCCAACATGAACCGTCAGCTGGTTCCGGACGTGGAAAGCCTGTTCCTCACGCCGTCAGAGAAATTTTCCTACATATCCTCGACGCTGGTGCGTGAGATCGCCCGGCTCGGTGGCGACGTGAGCAAATTCGTTCACCCCGCGGTGATGCGCGCACTAAGCGAGCGCTACGCCAAGAAGGACTGATCGGCTGCCGTCCGCCTGCTGGCGTCAACCGCAGCGTGCACCGAACGGGCCGATGCGGCAAAATTGGCGCGTCGTTTTACCTGCGCTACGGTCACTACCGCAGCTGGAGCTAGCTGATGTCCCTGATAATCACCGATGACTGCATCAACTGCGACGTTTGCGAGCCCGAGTGCCCGAACAACGCCATTTCCCAAGGCGAGGAAATCTACGTCATCGACCCCAACCTCTGCACCGAGTGCGTCGGCCACTACGACGAACCTCAGTGCCAGCAGGTGTGCCCGGTAGACTGCATCCCGCTCGACGCCAATAACGTCGAGAGCAAGGATGAGCTGATGCAGAAGTACCTGATCATTACCGGTAAAGCCTGATCTTCGTTACAGCTGCACGATCAGCGGCTCGTCGCACAGCTCCGTCTGCCGCAGCTGACGGGTAAGCTCCTGACCTTCGCCCAATAGCAGCGCGTTGCGCAGGCTCTGAATGATGCGGCTGGCATAACCCAGATCATTCATCAATGAACTGGTCTGCAGCCCATCGAGCTGCCGGTTGCGTATAGCCTCGAACAGTTGCTTGCGGAAGGCTGCGTCGAAATCCGCCGCACGCGCATCCAGCCAGTTCAAGCGGGCACGCCAAAGCCCGTCCGGCAGTTCGGACTGGTTCAGCGCGCGCATCTCACGCAAGGCCTCGAGTAGATGCCGCCGCAACTCGACATAGGCGTCGCGTGCCGGCGATGCATCCTTGTCCAGATAATGGCCAAGGTTTTTCTGCAAGTGCTTGGCGTCCTTGACTGCATCCACCAGCTGGAGCGCAGCCACCTGGCAACTCAGCCAGAAGTGCTGCTGCCCCTCGTCGAGCGGTGTTTCCAGGCGCCCCATGAAACTCAGCAAATCACCGTAGACACCCTTGATATGTCGCTGGTAGAGCTGCTCGGCATCCAGTGATTGCGGGGCCGGTCGCGCGCTCAGCAGGCTCTCGTCCAGCTTGCCTTTCTGCAGCAGCTGCTCCACCGGAACGAAGATGGCGTGGCAGATCACCTCCAGGCTCAGCCGTTCCAGATGCATGAGTTCCTGGGCCACGGCGCTGGCTGCCGAGTCCGCCGAATCCAGCGCACGGTCGTTGAGGTAGCGAGCGTGAGCGCGAGGCTCCGATTCATCGGCCGACGCCTGTTCCTTGATCAGCACGGCAGGCTCCGCACGATCCGGTAGCCATCGTTCCAGACGCACCACCAGTTGAGGCTGCCAAGGCCAGAACAGCAGCACGCCCATGCCGTTGAACAGCGAATGGAACAGCGCCAGCTGGATCAGTGCGTTGTCACCCAGACCGAACGGCGCCACCAGCCATTGCACCAGCCAGCCAAGCGGAAGCAGCAAGGTAAGCGCCACCAGGGCCGTCAGCACGTTGAACAGTACGTGAGCCAAGGCCAGGCGCTGCCCACCGCGGTTGCCGCCCAGTGAACCAACGAAGGCGGTGGTGACGCTGGAACCCACATTCGCACCAATGGCAATGGCCAGACTCTGACTCAGCTCGAGCTGTCCTCCAGCCAGCGCTGCCAGCGTCAGCATCAGCGTCGCATGGCTAGACTGCAGAATGACGGTGGCGAGCATGCCGATGGCGACGAACAGCAGCGAGCCCAGTACACCCCCGGACTGCCAGGCGGCCATGTCCAGGCCATCGTCGAAGCTGGAAAAGCCAGCCTTGATCTGGTCGATCCCGAGAAAGATGAAGGCAATGCCTAGCACCACCCGCCCGGCTGCCTTGCCCTTGTCTCCGGTGAAACTGGCCAGCACGCCGAACACCAATAGGGGCAAGGCCAACGGACTCAGACTGAGGTTCTGTCCGGCAAAGGCCAGCAGCCAGATACCGCTGGTGGCGCCGAGGTTGGCACCAAGGAGAATGGCCACGCCACCGGCCAGCTTTATCAGCCCTGCGCTGATGAAAGCGATGGTCAGCAGCGAAACCAGCGTGCTCGACTGCAGCAGCATGGTGCCGCCCACGCCGAACAGCAGGCCCTTTAACGGTGTCGATGTGCTGCGCGCCAGCAACTGTTCCAGATGGCTGCCGGCCAGATTGCGCAACCCCTCCTCCAAGCACTGCATGCCGAACAGAAATAGCGCCAGACCGGCGCACAGCTGCAGCCAGCCGTCACTGGACCAGAACGACCAGGACAGCACGACCAAAGCAAGCGTTAGCAGAAGGAGCTTGAGGAAAGGCTTGTTCAAGGTGCGGCTTCGCATCATTAATCGAACGGCGAAGCCTACGCCAACAGATTCAGTGCCGAAAGGGCATCCGGGTGATAATAAGGCAGCTGGCCATCAATCCTGACGGTTGTAGCCAACTCGGGTGCAGCCCAGGCAGCGGGCGAAAGCCGCAGCACCAGGTTCGACCACCAGCGCATGGCCGGCTTCCTTGATGCCGCCACCCATGGCGCTGAAGGGCAGACTGACAACGAACACCCCAGCACCGATGACAGTTGCCGCGATCAGCAGAGGCCGTGCGATCAGCAGGTCGCCGACCATCGAGAAGGCCTTGGGCGCTTCGACGGTATACATCGGATCGCCGCTGGTGTTCTCGTGCATCGACTGCGCCTGCGCCGGCATCGCCAGCAGGCCAGTGGTCAGGGCCAAGACAATGGCAGTAGAGCGAAACAGTTTCATGGTGTGGTCCTTCAACTGGGCGAAGCGAAGCAGGTGATTGTTACTACGCGCCACTATAGCAGTGCCCCAGGCCTCTGATCGTGAACGCCGTCAATGCCTGCGGTGTTTCTCAAATCTGCAATCAGCGCTGACAGCTGCCACAATAAACACTTGCACGCTGCCCCAGGCGAATTTCCCGCAGGCCTGCGCCGCAGCACTTGCAGTATTGTCCACCACGTCCGTAAACGAACAGTTCCTGCTGGAAATAACCCGGCTTTCCGTCACCACCGACGAAATCGCGCAGGGTGGTGCCACCGCATTCGATGGCTTGGGCGAGGATCCGCCGGATGGCCTCGGCAAGCTTCAGGTAACGCGCCCGAGAAACGGTCCCGGCGGCACGGCGCGGGTCAATGCCGGCGGCGAACAGCGCTTCGCTGGCGTAGATATTGCCGACCCCCACCACCACGGCGTTATCCATGATGAACGGCTTGATCGCCATGCTGCGCCCGCGCGACAGGCGAAACAGTCGGTCTCCATCGAAATCATCGCCCAGCGGTTCCGGACCCAGGTTGGCTAGCAGTACATGGCTGAGCGGTTCTTCGCTCCAGAGCAACGCACCGAAACGTCGCGGGTCGGTGTAGCGCAGCGCCATGCCCGATTCCAGCAAGATATCGACATGCTCGTGCTTACCCACGGGGAGCTCGGCATCCACCAGCCGCAAGCTACCGGACATGCCCAGATGAGCGATCAGCGTTCCCGCCTGCGCCTTGATCAACAGATACTTGGCGCGTCGCCCGACCGCCTCGATGCGCTGACCGGAAAGGCGCACATCCATGTCTTCGGGGATTGGCCAGCGCAGGCGTCGCTCGCGCACGATCACTTGGCGGACACGTTGGCCGACAAGGTGGGGTTCGATACCGCGGCGGGTGGTTTCGACTTCGGGAAGTTCCGGCATGGCAAATCAGCAGGTACGGATAAAGGAGGAAAATCCTAGCATGGGCCGGGCGCTCGCTTCTAACCGAGCCCCATCTCGCGAATAACCTCCTTGAGCGAGACGAAGTCACATTCGGATAGACCGACATACTCCAGCACCAGCTGAGCGATCGCCTGCCATTCGTGATCCTCGGCCTGTTCGCCGATGACCCGGTGAGTAGCGCAGATATGCTCGGCCATTTTCAAAATCGCCAGCAGCGTCTTGAACGAAGCGTCACGCCCCGAATCGTCGTTGAACAGCGAGAGCGCGTTGTGATGATTGGCAATGACTTCGCACAGGTGCAGCGGCAGATTCCAAGACTTGGCGGTGAAGTAACCGACCACGGCATGGTTGGTATTGAGCGCGCGGTTCTCGATGTCAGTGACCCGCGTGTCGGCGCTGGCATCAGCATAGGCTTCCTCGAGCACGCTCATATAGCCGGGGAAGCGCTTGACCATCAGCGGAATTCCGCAGTCGTGAAACAGCCCGAGCGTATAGGCCTCGTCCGGCGAGGGGTAACCGATGCGCTTGGCCAGGGTCAGGCTGACCATGGCGACATCCTGAGCGGTATCCCAGAATCGGTTGAGGGCAACGATGGCGTCATCGCTCAGCTCGCCTTTGATCGACTGGGCATTGATCAGGTTGATCACCGAATTGCAGCCCAGCAGATTCACCGCCTGACCGATCGAGGCAATGCGGCTGGCAAGGCCGAAGAACGACGAGTTGACGGTTTTCAACAGCGCGCCGGAAAGCCCCGGATCCTGGCTTATCAGCCGGGCGATGTTACTCAGGTCAGGTTCGGGCATGACCTGCTCCATCTGCAGATCGACCATGATCTGCGGCTGCGGCGGCACGCTGATCCCTTGCAGCACACGGTGAATCTGCTCGTCTGTCAGCTCAACGGCCATGGAAAAATCCTGCAGAAATGGCAAAGCGCCATTGCGAATAAATGCGACGAACTTTGGCCGAGATAAGGGTCGGATTTCAAGTAACCCTTTCCTTTTAAGACTGGAGGCGCAAATGGCACATCCACTCCATGGCAAACGCGTGGCAGTTCTGCTCACCGACGGCTTCGAGCAGGTCGAGATGACCGGTCCGAAAGAAGCGCTGGAAAAAGCCGGCGCCACCGTAAAGTTGATTTCGGCCAAATCCGGTCACGTCCATGGCTGGAACCACACCACGCCAGCTGACAAATTTCCCGTGGACCATACCTTCGACAGCATCCAAATGGAGGACTACGATGCGCTGCTGCTACCCGGTGGCGTGGTCAATTCCGACAACATTCGTACCGATGATATGGCTCAGGAGCTGGTGCGCGACGCCGCCCGCGCGAACAAGATCATCGCCGTGATCTGCCATGGCGGCTGGCTACTGATATCCGCTGATCTGGTCCGCGGCAAGCGCATGACCAGTTGGCCGTCGCTGGTCGATGACCTAAAAAACGCCGGCGCCGAGTGGGTAGACGAAGAGGTTGTGGTTGACGGCCACCTGATCAGCAGCCGCAAGCCGGACGACATCCCTGCGTTCAACAACGCATTTATCAAGGCGCTGGGAGCATAGGCGTCACCTGGAGCTTGAGCCGCTGTGGTTCCGGCGGCCAAGCCTCCAGCGCTTTTTATCGGCGGTTGCCCCTATAATCGCGCCCTTTGCCGGAGTTCCCACCGATGACCCTCCCCAGCCTGCGCCTCAAAGCCAATGCCGATCGCCGCTTGCGCGCCGGTCATCTGTGGGTCTACAGCAATGAGGTGGACACCGCCGCCACACCGCTGAATGGCTTTGGCGTGGGCGACCAGGCGATTCTCGAAGCTGCCGGCGGCAAGCCGCTGGGTATTGTGGGCGTATCGCCGAACAACCTTATCTGCGCGCGTCTGCTGTCGCGCGATCTCAAGCACAGCCTGGATAAATCTCTCCTGGTGCATCGCATCCAGGTTGCGCTGTCGCTGCGCGACCGTCTGTTTGATCAACCCTGCTATCGCCTGATTTACGGTGACTCCGATCTGCTGCCAGGGTTGGTGGTAGATCGCTTCCATGATCATCTGGTGGTGCAGCTGGCCTCAGCCACCATGGAGCGTAACAAGGACGCTGTGCTCGAAGCCCTGGTGCAGGTCCTTAAGCCACGCGGGGTGCTGTGGAAGAACGACTCCAGCGCCCGTGATGCCGAGGGCCTGGAACGTTACGTCGATACGGCATTTGGGGTGATGCCGGAGTGGGTCGATCTGGAAGAAAACGGCGTGAAGTTCCAGGCGCCGGTGCTGCAAGGCCAGAAGACCGGCTGGTTCTATGATCACCGGATGAACCGAGCGCGCCTGGCACCCTACGTGAAAGGCAAGCGCGTACTCGATCTGTTCAGCTATATCGGCGGCTGGGGCGTGCAGGCCGCCGCCTTCGGCGCCAGCGAAGTGTTCTGCGTCGACGCCTCGGCCTTCGCACTCGATGGCGTCGAGCGCAATGCAGCGTTTAACGGCGTGGCGGAAAAGATGACCTGTGTTGAGGGCGACGCCTTCGAGGCAATGAGGGAGCTGAAGAATGCCGAGGAGCGCTTCGACGTGGTCATCACCGACCCACCGGCGTTCATCAAACGCAAGAAGGACCTGAAGAATGGCGAGGCCGCGTACCGTCGCCTCAACGAGACCGCCATGCGCCTGCTCAACAAGGATGGCATCCTGGTCAGCGCCAGCTGCTCGATGCATTTGGAAGAAGACAACCTGCAGAACATCCTGCTCGGCAGCGCCCGACATCTGGATCGCAACATCCAGCTGCTCGAACGCGGCAGTCAGGGCCCGGATCACCCGGTGCATCCGGCAATCCCGGAAACCCGTTACATCAAGAGCCTGACCTGCCGCATCCTGCCCAACAGCTGAGCCCACTAGGTCCGGGAGTTCACCCGCGTCTTTGCGCACGGCGTACGGGGCGCGGTCGATGCGGTGGCGCGATCCGACTGACTTATCGCCAACCGCCTGATACCGCACCTCAGCACACCAAGACGCCCGACACATCGGGCGTCTTGCCATCTGCCCTTTGGCGTCCTAGTCGTCAAACCCGCCAGACTGCACGGGTAGAAACAGGCGCTCATGCAGGCGCGCTGTACCCGGACTACTTTCGTCTGGACGCCTAGCGCATCGGCAAAGCTAGTCTAGGCTTGTGGGCGGTAACCCGTTAAGCCTGCATCCAGACACATGGCGTGCTTATTGCTCAGACGTCAGCCGAACGACTCAACAACCATGAACGACCTGCTGGCACCGCACGCACGAGTGGCTGCCTGCCGAGCATTAGGAAGGATATGGAAGATCAAGCCGGGAGCCGACCGTTCCTGCAATTTCGCAACGTGAAAAAGACCTACGACCACAAGACGCTGGTGGTAAAGGACTTCAATCTGGACGTGGCAAAGGGCGAGTTCATCACGCTGCTCGGCCCCTCTGGTTCGGGCAAGACGACCTGCCTGATGATGCTTGCCGGCTTTGAGGACGTAACCAGTGGGGAGATCCTGATTGACGGCCGTCAGATCACGAGCATTGCACCCTATCGGCGCAACATCGGCATGGTCTTCCAGCAGTACGCACTGTTCCCGCACATGACTATCCACGAGAACCTCGCCTACCCGCTGAAGATCCGCAAGCAAACACGCGAGCAGATCAACCTGCGGGTCGAGCAATACCTGGCCCTGATCGAACTGCAGCAGTTCGGCGGGCGCTATCCCGCGCAGCTCTCCGGCGGCCAGCGCCAGCGCGTTGCCTTGGCCCGGGCACTGATCTTCGCTCCCGATATCGTATTGATGGACGAGCCGCTCGGAGCGCTGGACAAGAAACTCCGTGAGCAGATGCAGTTCGAGATCAGGCGTCTTCACGACCAGCTCGGCTTCACGGTGATCTACGTCACCCATGACCAGACCGAGGCGCTGACCATGTCCGACCGTATCGCGGTGTTCAACCAGGGCGTGGTGCAACAGTGCGCGCCGCCCCATGTGCTCTACGAGCGGCCAGCCAACCTCTTCGTCGCCGACTTCATCGGCGAGAGCAACAAGCTGCGCGGCGTCATCGAGGCCGATCAAGGCGAAAGCGTCCAGGTCCGCCTCGATGATGGCGGCCTGGTCAGCGCGCTGAAAGCCAACTGCGTGACGCCCGGACAGCCGACCACGGTTTCGATCCGCCCGGAGAAACTCACCTTCACCGAGCGCCTTGGCGATACCGCCAATCGGGTACGCGCGCGGTTCGTCACCAGCCACTACGTCGGCGAATACATCCGCTATCACTTCGAGACCGCCAACGGCAGCGAACTGGTGGTGAAGAACATGAACGACAGCTCGGTACCGCCCCTGGCGCCGGGCGACGAAATTGCCCTAGCTTGGCTGCCGCAGGATAGCCAGGCGCTGGATGGGCAGGAGGCGCCAAAACCGCTGTAACACCCACCCATGCAACAGGCAACGGAGCACATAGATAGATGGCTAGATCATTGACTACCAGCGTTTCCGCATTCGCCCTGAGCGCCGCGCTGGCTATCGCATCCATGACCACCCAGGCCCAAGAGGATTCGCTGACGGTAGTCTCCTGGGGCGGTTCCTATGGCGCGGCGCAGCAAAAGCACGTCATCGATCCCTTCCAGAAAGACACGGGGGTCAAAGTGCTGTTCGAGGACTACTCCGGCGGCGTCGCCGAAATGAAGGCACAGGTGGATTCCGGCAACATCCAGTGGGATGTGGTCGACTTCGAGGTGATCGACTTGGAGCGCGCCTGCTCGGAGGGCCTCCTCGAAGAGGTGCCACGCGACATCCTGCCTGCAGGCGTCGACGGCACGCCGGCGGAGGAGGACTTCATTCCCGAGGCGCTGGCCAGCGAATGCGCGGTCGGCAACATCGTCTGGGCGGTGGTGTACGCTTACAACGACCGCACCATCGGCGACACCAAGCCGGCGTCTATTATCGATTTCTTCGACACGACCAAGATCCCCGGCAAGCGCGCCCTACGCAAGCGTCCCCAGGTGAACATGGAGTGGGCACTGATGGCCGACGGCGTGGCACCGGAGGATGTCTACGAGGTGCTCGCCACTCCCGAAGGCCAGCAGCGTGCCTTCGACAAGCTGGACACAATAAAAAAGGACATCGTCTGGTTCGACTCCTGGTCACAGGCGCCGCAGCTGCTCAATGACGGCGGCGCGGTGCTGGTGCAATCGGCCAACGGGCGCTTCTACGACGCGATCCGCCAGGAGGGTAAGCCCTTCGTCATCGTCTGGGATGGCAACGTTTATGACCTCGATGCCTGGGCCGTGCTCAAGGGAAGCCCGAAGAAGGATCTGGCATTCCAGTTCATCGCCTACGCCACCGGGTCCAAGCCGCTGGCCGGCATGCCGGACGTTGCCTACGGCCCAACGCGCAAATCATCCTTGCCGCTGGCAGACCAGACCGCGGCGCCGCACCTGCCGACCGCTCACCTGGACAAGGGTATCCAGGCCGGCTCGGAGTTCTGGGCCGACCACGGCGAAGCCCTTGGCGAGCGTTTCAACGAGTGGCTGCTGAAGTGATCATCGTGCGCTCCTTCGCGCCTGCGACGGGGCGCACCAGCGGAGTATCTCCTTGACCGTCCTGACCCAAGCCGAAGCCGGCCAGGCCAGTGCAAGCCGGCGAAGGAAGCGCCTGCTTGCACTGGCCTTCGTCGCACCGTTGCTGCTATTCATCCTGCTGAGTTTCGTAGCGCCCATCGCCAGTATGCTTTGGCGCAGCGTCTATCACCCCACCGTCGCCGAGATGATTCCCGCCACCCTCGAAGAGCTCAAGCAATGGGACGGCCGCGGGACACCACACCAGGCCACGCTCACGGTATTCGCTGCAGAACTGCATGGGCTGGCCAAGGAGCGTCAATCCGGCAAGCTGGCCGAGGAGCTCAACCGGACGCAAGCCGGCATGTCCAGCATGGTCAAGTCTACCGCGCGTCGCGTCGGCCGGCTGAACGTCGAGGAGCTTGAGCCGCAGGGCGCCGAAGCCCTCTTGGAGGCGCATCTCAACTGGTCGAAACCCGAGACCTGGGCCGCCATTCAGCGTGCCGGCGAGATCTACACCTACCATTACTACCTGACGGCGCTGGACCTGGAGCTGCACCCCGAACAGGGCATCCAGGCCCGTGGCACCGAGATCTATCGTCAGCTGTACACCAAGACACTGAAGATGGCGCTGACCATCACCCTGCTCTGCGCCCTGCTCGGCTATCCCCTGGCCTACTATCTGGCGAGCCTGCCGAGCAATCGCGCCAACCTGCTGCTGGTGCTGGTGCTCCTGCCGTTCTGGACCTCGCTTCTGGTGCGCACCACCGCATGGATCGCGCTGTTGCAGACCAACGGGGTGATCAACAGCTTCCTGCTGAGCGTCGGCTTTATCGCCACGCCATTCGAGATGCTCTATACCTCGTTCGCCACGGTGCTGGCGATGACCCACATCCTGCTACCGTTCATGATCCTGCCGTTGTACAGCGTAATGCGCGGTATCGACCCCAGCTACATGCGCGCCGCCCTCTCGCTCGGCGCTCGCCCGTTACCAGCTTTCGTCCGCATCTATTTCCCCATGACCCTGCCAGGGCTCAGCGCTGGCGCACTGCTGGTGTTCATCATCTCGGTGGGCTACTACATCACCCCGGCGCTGGTTGGCGGCACCGATGGGCAGATGATCAGCAACATCATTGCCTTTCACATGCAGTCGTCGAGCAATTGGGAGCTGGCCGCCGCACTGGGCTCGCTGCTACTGGCGCTGATCCTGTTGCTGTACTGGGTGTACGACCGTTTCGTCGGCGCCAGCAGCATCAAGCTGGGATGAACCGGAAAGCCCTATGAAAGTACCGTCCTACTATGGCTTGTGGCACCACCTGGGCAATTGGCTACTCAAGATCAGTTCCTGGCTGGTGCTGCTGTTCCTGATCCTGCCAATCCTGGTAATAGTGCCGCTGTCGTTCAACAGCGAGCCGTTCTTCAGTTTCACCGAGGGCATGCTGACACTGCAGCCAGAGGCCTGGTCGCTGCGCTGGTACGAGCAGGTGTTCAACGACCCGCGCTGGTTGCTGGCGATCAAGAACAGCTTCATCATCGGCGTCTTCGCCACGCTGCTGGCCACTGTACTCGGCACCTGTGCGGCGGTGGGCCTGGCCCGAGACGAGATGCCCCTGCGCCGTTTCATCACCGCGCTGTTGCTGTCGCCGATGATCGTTCCGCTGATCATCACCGCTGCCGGCATGTTTTTCTTCTACTCGAACCTGAACCTTGCCGGCAGCCATCTGGGCGTGATCATCGCCCACGCCGCGCTGGGCACCCCATTCGTCATCATCACCGTTACCGCGACACTGGCCGGGTTCGACTATTCGCTGGTGCGCGCCGCGCTGAACCTGGGCGCCACGCCGCTACGGGTGTTTTTCGACGTGATCCTGCCGCTGATCCGTCCGGGAGTGATTTCCGGCGCGCTGTTTGCCTTCATCACCTCGTTCGACGAAGTGGTGGTGGTGCTGTTCATGGCCGGTCCGCAGCAACGCACCATTCCGCGCCAGATGTTTTCCGGGCTGCGCGAGCAGATCAACCCGAGCATCCTCGCGGTGGCCACCCTGCTGATCCTGCTGTCCATCTCCCTGCTGATCACGCTCGAGCTGCTGCGCCGCCGGTCTCAGCGGCTGCGTGGAGTGGAGCTGCCTGACTAGATCGCGCGCCACAGATCGACTGCCCTTTCGCCGCCGCGCTGCCTGGGATTAGAATCACCGGCTCCGGCCCCACCTCAGGCGGACCAAGAGCCTGGCCGACGCAGCGGAGATCCCGCCTGACCGTCCGGCCCCGCCCCGACAGACGCTCACTCCGTTTGCCTCGGGCGTGCAGCACGCTCACCATACGCATAACTTGACCAGCCTTTAGCAGGACCGATTGCCATGCCTGATTACCGCTCGAAAACCTCCACCCACGGCCGCAACATGGCCGGTGCCCGGGCCCTCTGGCGCGCCACCGGGATGAAAGACGAGGACTTCAAGAAGCCGATCATTGCCATCGCCAACTCCTTTACCCAGTTCGTGCCCGGCCACGTGCATCTTAAGGACATGGGCCAGCTGGTCGCACGCGAGATCGAGAAGCACGGCGGGGTGGCCAAGGAGTTCAACACCATCGCCGTGGACGACGGCATCGCCATGGGCCACGACGGCATGCTTTATTCGCTGCCGTCGCGCGAGATCATCGCCGACTCGGTGGAATACATGGTCAACGCCCACTGCGCCGACGCAATTGTTTGCATCTCCAACTGCGACAAGATCACCCCCGGCATGCTGATGGCCGCCCTGCGTCTGAATATCCCGGTGGTGTTCGTTTCCGGGGGGCCGATGGAAGCCGGCAAGACCAAACTGGCCAGCCACGGTCTCGACCTCGTTGACGCCATGGTGATCGCCGCCGACGAGTCGGCCAGCGACGAAAAAGTCGCCGAATACGAGCGCAGCGCCTGCCCGACCTGCGGCAGCTGCTCAGGCATGTTCACCGCCAACTCGATGAACTGCCTGGTCGAGGCGCTGGGTCTGGCATTGCCGGGTAATGGTTCGACGTTGGCCACCCACGCCGACCGCGAGCAGCTGTTCCTGCGTGCCGGTCGCATCGCCGTCGAGTTGTGCCAGCGCTATTACGGCGAAGGCGATGAGTCCGTGCTGCCGCGCAACATCGCCAATCGCAAGGCGTTCGAGAATGCCATGACCCTGGACATCGCGATGGGCGGCTCGACCAACACCATCCTGCACCTGCTGGCGGCGGCTCAGGAAGCCGAAGTGGACTTCGACCTGCGCGCCATCGATGCGCTGTCGCGCAAAGTGCCACAGCTGTGCAAGGTGGCACCGAACATCCAGAAGTACCACATGGAAGACGTACACCGCGCCGGCGGCATCTTCTCCATCCTCGGAGAGTTGGCCCGTGGCGGCCTGCTGCATACCGATGTGTCCACCGTGCACAGCCGGACCCTGGCCGAGGCCATCGCCCAGTGGGACATCACCCAGACCGACGACGAAGCCGTACACACCTTCTTCAAGGCCGGTCCGGCGGGAATCCCGACCCAGACCGCTTTCAGCCAGAGCACCCGCTGGCCGAGCCTGGACCTGGACCGCGCCGAAGGCTGCATCCGCTCGGTCGAGCACGCCTATTCGCAAGAAGGCGGCCTGGCCGTGCTCTACGGCAACATAGCCCTCGACGGCTGCGTGGTTAAAACCGCTGGAGTGGATGAATCCATCCTCGTGTTCGAGGGCACCGCGAAGATCTTCGAAAGCCAGGACAGCGCCGTGAAGGGCATCCTCAATGACGAAGTGAAGGCTGGCGATGTCGTTATCATTCGCTATGAAGGCCCCAAAGGCGGTCCGGGCATGCAGGAAATGCTCTACCCCACCAGCTACTTGAAGTCCAAGGGTCTGGGCAAGGTATGCGCCCTGCTCACCGACGGCCGCTTTTCCGGCGGCACCTCGGGCCTGTCCATAGGCCACGCGTCGCCGGAAGCCGCTGCGGGCGGTGCCATCGGTCTGGTGCAGGACGGCGACAAGGTCCTGATCGACATCCCCAACCGCAGCATCCAGCTGCTTGTCAGCGATGAAGAGTTATCCAACCGTCGCATCGAACAGGACAAGAAAGGCTGGAAGCCCGCGGCACCGCGCGCGCGCAAGGTGACCACGGCACTCAAGGCCTATGCTCTGCTCGCCACCAGTGCCGACAAGGGTGCGGTGCGCAACAAGGCGATGCTGGATCAGTAAGAACGACAAAGGCGATTAAAGAGCCCGGCCCAGCGCCGGGCTCTTTGCTTTCGCTCTCAGCAACACAACGATATTTGACGCGCCCAGCGGCCGATATCCACCTTCCCTTTCTGCAAAAAACGTCTCCATCCCATTAGCTGCAGCGTCTTCAGCACCCATTTCGGCCGTTTCGGAAGACAGGATCTGCGAGCCAGAATGTTCAGCTGTTCACTGGCCATTCGTCGAATAGCCATATTTGGCGTTTTAAAAAAACTCACTAGATCCGCATGTTCGAGGTTTATTGACGCCTTATTCGGCCAGATGGCGCCTGACTCCTGTTATTTATAAATGTATACAAATTACTGGAAAATTAACCGATTTTTTGTCTACATTGATTAGTACAAGAACAACAGTGAGTAACTCACCATGACAGTCTCATCCGCAAGCACCCCTCCGGAGAAGCGTCCAGAGGACGAGAATCTCGGCGTAGGCGCCAATCTGGCTTACGGTCTGCAGCATGTGCTGACCATGTACGGTGGCATTGTCGCAGTACCGCTGATTGTCGGTCAGGCGGCCGGTCTGTCCCCCGCCGAAATCGGCCTGCTGATCGCCGCCTCTCTGTTTGCCGGCGGTGCGGCCACCTTGCTGCAAACGATCGGCCTACCCTTCTTCGGATGTCAGCTGCCACTGGTGCAGGGCGTATCCTTCGCGGGTGTGGCGACCATGATTGCGATCATCGGCAATGACGGTTCCGGGGGACTGCCGGTAGTATTCGGTGCGGTGATCGCCGCCTCGTTGATCGGCTTGCTGATCACGCCGGTGTTCTCGCGCATCACCAAGTTTTTCCCTCCGTTGGTGACCGGCATCGTTATTACCACCATCGGCCTGACCCTGATGCCGGTGGCTGCACGCTGGGCAATGGGCGGCAACAGCCAGGCAGCGGATTTCGGCAGCATGGCCAACATCGGCCTGGCAGGCTTCACCTTGGCCTGCGTGCTGCTGCTGAGCAAACTCGGCAGCTCCACCATCTCCCGTCTTTCCATCCTCCTGGCGATGGTGATCGGGACCATCGCCGCGGTGTTCTTCGGCATGGCGGATTTTTCCGGCGTACTCGACGGTCCGGTGGTGGCCATACCCTCGCCGCTGCATTTTGGCGCGCCGGTGTTCCAGCTGGCCGCGATCCTGTCGATGCTGATCGTGGTAATCGTCACGCTGGTGGAAACTTCCGCAGATATTCTCGCCGTCGGCGAAATCATCGACACCAAGGTCGATTCCAAGCGACTGGGCGATGGCCTGCGGGCCGATATGATTTCCAGCAGCCTGGCACCTATCTTCGGTTCTTTCACCCAGAGCGCCTTTGCCCAGAACGTGGGGCTGGTGGCCGTAACCGGCATCAAGAGCCGTTACGTGGTGGCCAGCGCCGGTCTGATTCTGGTCACGCTCGGCCTGCTGCCGGTGATGGGTCGCCTGGTTGCCGCGGTGCCCACCGCGGTACTCGGCGGCGCCGGCATCGTGCTCTTCGGTACGGTCGCGGCTGCGGGCATCCGTACCCTGGCGCAGGTCGAGTACCGCAACAACATGAACCTGATCATCGTCGCCACCTCGATCGGCTTCGGGATGATTCCCATCGCTGCACCCAGCTTCTATGACCAGTTTCCGGCGTGGTTCGAGACGATCTTCCACTCCGGCATCAGCTCGGCGGCAATCATGGCGATCCTGCTGAACCTGCTGTTCAACCACCTGAAGGCAGGCAACTCGGACCAGCAGTCGGTATTTGCCGCCGCCAACGAACGCACCCTGCGCTACCGGGACGTCGCCGCCCTGCACGACGGCGACTACTTCCGCAACGGCAAGCTGTTCGACGCAGAGGGCAATGAGGTTCCGGTGATTGGCGCCGAGGGTCACGGCAGCCCGCCGCCCGAGGCCAAAGTGACGGCAGTTCCGACTAGCGGATAAGCCTCACCACACGCCCGGCAGAACACAGCGCCAGTCTCAATCGAGACGGGCTCTGTGTTATACGGCTCGCGCTGTCGGTAGTGCTCTGCCAAGCGCCCCTGCGCTAGTCTTTCAATACGGCGCGTAATTGCTCTTTGGCTTCGGCCAGCTTGCGCTTGCGCGTTTCGATCTTCTCCGGATCGCCATCACGCATCGCGTCCTGCAGATCAGCTTTGCGCTCGCTGATTTCGTGCCGCGCCTCATCGATTTCTTCGCGCCGTTCGTCCCTTAGCTCCGCTTCGCTGCAGTTCGCCTGGACCTTGCTCAGCGCGGTTTCCAAGCCCTGAACTCGCTCCGTGTTGCCCTGTTCACGGGCATCTTCCAGCTGGCGGCGGATGTCCGCCGCTTTCCCGGCGCAGCTTTGCTCGGCCTGGCTCAAGCCAGTGGTCAGCATCAGCAGTATCATTGCGACGGCGATTCTCATGCTAAGCATTCCTCGATTGGCTTGGTGATTGTAGTGGAGCGTCCGGGCGCGGCAGGTTCGGATTGGCCACAAGAAGCGTGGCGAGTGGCAGCAAGCACGTCACACTGTCCGTTCGGCATCCCGCTCAGTAGAATCGCGCTCTTTCGCTGGAAGGACGGCCATGAGCGCTCCGCACGACAAAATCAACTCCGAGACTCCGGACGAACTGGTCTACGGCCTCAACGACCGTCCGCGCCCCTGGGTCGCCTTTCTCGCCGCACTACAGCACTTGCTCGCGATCATCGTGCCTATCGTCACGCCGGGCCTTTTGATCTGCCAGGCCATTGGCGTGTCGCCGCGCGACACCAACATCATCGTCTCCATGTCGCTGGTGATCTCCGGCATCGCAACCTTCGTGCAGTGCAAACGCTTCGGCCCACTCGGCGCCGGGCTGCTGATCGTGCAGGGCACCAGCTTCAACTTCGTTGGCCCGCTGATCGCGGGTGGCGTGTTGATGGTGGGCCAGGGCACTCCGGTGGAAGGGGTGATGGCGGCGATCTTCGGCGTGGTCATTGCCGGCTCCTTCATCGAGATCGGCGTGTCGCGCATCCTGCCGTTCATCAAGCGCCTGATCACTCCGTTGGTCACCGGTATCGTGGTGCTGATGATCGGCCTCACCCTGATCAAGGTCGGCCTGATCAGCATGGGCGGCGGCTACGCAGCCATGGGCAACGGCACCTTCGCCAATGGCGAGAATCTGCTGCTTTCCGGCGTGGTGCTGGGCGCCATCATCGTGCTCAACCGCTTGCCGGTGGTCTGGATGCGCAGCTGCGCCATCGTCATCGCTCTGGGCATCGGCTACGCGTTGGCCGCGTACATGGGACGCCTGGATTTCACCGGGATGCGCGAGGCAGATCTGTTCCAGGTACCGATGCCGCTGCACTTCGGCCTGAGCTTTTCCTGGAGCCTGTTCATTCCCATGGTGGTGATCTATCTGGTGACGTCTCTGGAAGCCATCGGCGACGTAACCGCGACCAGCAATATTTCCCGTGAGCCGGTGGAGGGCCCGCTGTGGATGCAGCGGATCAAGGGTGGCGTGCTGGTCAATGGTGCCAACTCGCTACTGGCGGGCATCTTCAACACCTTCCCCAGCTCGGTGTTCGCGCAGAACAACGGCATCATCCAGCTCACCGGCATTGCCAGTCGCTACGTCGGCTTGTGGATCGCCGGAATGCTGGTCCTCCTCGGGCTGTTTCCGGTGGTTGCTGGGGTGCTGCAAGCGGTGCCCGAGCCGGTACTCGGCGGCGCGGCTCTGGTGATGTTCGGCGCCGTGGCTGCGGCCGGCATCAACATCCTCGCGGGCATCGAGCTGGACCGTCGTGCGCTGCTGATCATCTCGGTGTCACTGGCGCTTGGCCTGGGCTTTTCGCAGGTACCGGAATTCCTCGCGCACATGCCAGGGGCATTGCGCAGCGTACTGGAGTCAGGCGTCGCGACCGGCGGCATCTGCGCACTGTTGATGAACTGGTTTCTGCCGGAGAAGCAGCCCAATCGCGAATGAGCCGGCACAGCGCCAACGGCTACCACCATCCGCAGGAGCAGCGCTCTGCTGTCCCTGCGCTCGAGCGGGCCGAGCGATGAGACCGCCTCGGGCCATTCACGGCGTCAAGTGGCTAACTAGCCGTTATATCTCGCTGGCCAGCTACCATCGTGTGACGAGCACGACCGGATGGTGAACCACAAGCCTGAGGAATCTGAGCCAGCTTCCAGAGGAGGATCTCGAAGCTCGGCCGGGCAAAGAGCGCAAACTCATCTATATAGATAGAAGCACAACGCGCAGCCCGACCTTGCCGCTCATACGATGACCGGCCGGTCATCTCGCGCGTCGTGGGCGCCACGCTTGGCGCATGCCCTCGCCCATGCTAGGTTTGCGCCTCGCCAGGAAGGCGAGCAGTCGGCCGGAGCGCAATTACACAGCAACAGGCCCTGCACTCCGTTAGCGCCTGACAAGAGGAAGCTCTATGGCCGAGGCCATACCTGCACTGGAAATCCGCAATCTGCACAAACGCTACGGCGATCTGGAAGTTCTCAAGGGCATTTCGCTGACAGCACACGACGGTGACGTCATCTCGATACTCGGCTCCTCCGGCTCCGGAAAATCCACCTTTCTGCGCTGCATCAATCTGCTGGAAAACCCCAACGAGGGCGAGATCATCGTCGGCGGCGAGCAGCTCAAGTTGAAGCGCGCAAAAAGCGGCGACCTGGTCGCGGCGGATGCCAAGCAGATCAATCGGATGCGCAGCAAACTGGGCTTCGTGTTCCAGAACTTCAATCTCTGGCCGCACCTGAGCGTGCTCGACAACATCATCGAGGCGCCGCGCCGGGTGCTCGGCCAGAGCAAGGCCGAAGCGACCGAGGTTGCCGAGGCGCTGCTGGCCAAGGTTGGCATAGCGGACAAGCGCCACGTGTATCCGAACCAGCTTTCCGGTGGGCAGCAACAGCGCGCAGCTATCGCTCGTACCCTGGCCATGCAACCGAAAGTGATCCTGTTCGACGAGCCTACCTCAGCGCTGGACCCGGAAATGGTACAAGAAGTGCTTGCAGTGATCCGGTCGCTTGCCGATGAAGGGCGCACCATGCTGCTGGTTACCCACGAGATGAACTTCGCCAAGCAGGTCTCCAGCGAAGTGATTTTCCTCCACCAGGGTCTGATCGAGGAGAAGGGAACGCCCGAGCAGGTATTTGACAACCCGCTATCGGCACGCTGTAAACAGTTCATGTCCAGTCATCAAAACGGAGCAACACCCGCATGAATACATACAAGAAGATTCTGCTGACCGCTGCCGCCACCCTGATGTTAGGCACGCAAGCAATCGCTGCGGACAAACTGCGCATTGGCACCGAAGGCGCCTACCCGCCCTTCAACCTGATCGACGCGAGTGGCCAGGTGGTCGGCTTCGACCTGGACATCGCCCATGCCCTCTGCGCCAAGATGGAAGTGGAGTGTGAGGTGGTGACCTCTGACTGGGACGGCATCATCCCTGCGCTGAATGCCGGCAAGTTCGATTTCCTTGCCGCCTCCATGTCGGTTACGGAAGAGCGCAAAAATGCCGTCGACTTCACTGACCACTACTACACCAACAAGCTGCAGTTCGTGGCCCCCAAGTCGGCGGACTTCAAAGCCGACAAGGACTCCCTGAAAGGCAAGGTGATCGGCGCCCAGCGCGCCACCATCGCCGGCACCTGGCTGGAAGACAACATGGACGGCGTCGTCACCATCAACCTCTACGACACCCAGGAAAACGCCTACCTGGACCTGGCCAGCGGCCGGGTCGATGGCATTCTTGCCGACACCTTCGTGCAGTGGGAGTGGCTCAAGAGCGATGCCGGCAAGGATTTCGAGTTCAAGGGCGAGCCGGTGTTCGATGACGACAAGATCGCCATCGCCGTGCGCAAGGGTAACGACGAACTGCGCGAGCGTCTGAACAAGGCACTTGCCGAAATCATCGCTGACGGCACCTACAAGCAGATCAACGACAAGTACTTCCCGTTCAGCATTTACTGATCCAACCGAGCCGAAGCCCGGTCGCCGCCTTCCTGGGCCGACCGGGCTTCGGTGTTTGAGCTTTTATGATTCCTGACCTTCACGGATTCGGTCCGGCCCTTGTCGCCGGCACCTGGATGACCATTCAGCTGGCGCTGACGTCGCTGGCCTTGGGCCTTGTGCTCGGCCTGCTCGGGGCGCTCGCCAAGACTTCGCCTTTTGCCGTCCTGCGCTGGCTTGGCGGTACCTATTCGACCATCGTGCGCGGCGTGCCCGAGCTGCTCTGGGTGCTGCTGATCTACTTTGGCACCATCAACCTGGTGCGCTGGGTCGGCGGGCTGGCCGGTATCGACAATCTCGCATTGAGCCCCTTCACGGCAGGCACCATCGCCCTTGGCTTGTGCTTCGGCGCCTACGCCACGGAAGTCTTTCGCGGCGCGCTGCTGGCGATCCCAACGGGCCACCGCGAAGCCGGACTGGCGCTGGGCCTGAGCAAGCATCACATTTTCCTGCGCCTGATCCTGCCGCAAATGTGGCGCCTGGCGCTGCCTGGGCTGGGCAACCTGTTCATGATCCTGATGAAGGACACCGCGCTGGTCTCGGTGATCGGCCTGGAGGAAATCATGCGCCGCTCGCAAATCGCCGTCACCGCCAGCAAGGAGCCCTTCACCTTCTATCTCGTGGCCGCGTTCATCTACCTGTGCCTGACCGTCGTCGCCATGATCGGCATGCATTTCCTTGAAAGACGTGCCGGCCGCGGCTTTGTCCGGAGCGCCGCATGAGCTGGGAAGTACTTATTAGATGGCTGCCGAGCTTCGCCGACGCCGCCTGGCTGACCCTACAACTCGTCGGCATTTCGGTGATCGCCGGATTGATCTTCGCGATTCCGCTGGGCATCGCCCGGTCATCGCGCAAATTTTCTATACGTGCCCTGCCTTACGCTTACATATTTTTTTTCCGCGGCACACCGCTGCTGGTGCAGCTGTTTCTCGTCTACTACGGACTGGCGCAGTTCGATGCCGTGCGCCAGAGTGCACTGTGGCCCTACCTGCGTGACCCGTACTGGTGCGCCATCATCACCATGACGATGCACACCGCGGCCTACATCGCCGAAATCATCCGCGGCGCCATCCAGAACGTACCGCCAGGCGAAATCGAGGCCGCCCGTGCGCTGGGCATGTCGCGCAGCCAGGCGCTGTGGCACATCATCCTGCCACGCGCCATGCGCATCGGCCTGCCCGCCTACAGCAACGAGGTGATCCTGATGCTCAAGGCCAGCGCCCTGGCCAGCACCATCACCCTGCTGGAGCTGACTGGCATGGCCCGCAAGATCGCTGCACGCACCTATCTGCACGAGGAAATGTTCCTCACCGCCGGCCTGATCTATCTGATCATCGCCTTCGTGCTGATGCAGGGCTTCAAGCTGCTGGAACGCTGGCTGCGGGTCGACGCCTGCCAGGGACGCTGAGCCCGCTTCGCACTCCTCTTCACGCCACGGAGCGGAGTGCGACATTCCACGCTGAATCCCTCGCCGCTCATGGCGGTCAGAGCATTACCGCAGCGCTGCAGACCAACCGTGAGAGCATCAATGCCCATCGACATCCAACGCATCGAAAAGGACCAACTCACCTGCTGGCAGATCCGCCGCGGTGACGACGAACTGTTGATCGCCGAACAGGGCGCGCAGGTGCTCAGCTACCGGCAAGGCGACGCGCCGCCGGTCATCTGGCTCAGCGAGGAAGCCGCCTTCGACAAAGGCCAGTCGGTGCGCGGCGGCGTGCCGATCTGCTGGCCCTGGTTCGGTGATCTTTCGCGCAACCCCCAAGCCGTCCAGGCGATGCATCAGGACCTTCAGGCCGCGCCGTTCCACGGCCTGGTACGCAGCCTGGACTGGACGCTGGAGCAACAGCGCTGCGAAGTCGACAGCGCCTTCCTCGAGTTCGTCTGTCCGCAGGCACAGCATGGGCTGCCGGACTGGCCGCACGCGGTGGATTTACGCCTGCAGATCCGTCTGGACGAGCGCCTGCACCTCAGCCTGGTCAGCCGCAACCTTGGCGACCAAGCGGTGTGCATCAGCCAGGCGCTGCATACCTATTTCGCCATTGGCGACATTCATCAGGTGTCGGTGGAAGGGCTCGACGGCTGCCGCTTCATCGATACGCTGCAGGATTGGGCGACCGACCAGCAGCAGGGAAAACTGTACTTCAGAGGCGAAACCGACCGCATCTATCTGGAGCTGCCAGCCACGCTCGGCCTGCTCGACCCCGCCTGGAATCGCCGCATCACGCTGCAGACAGGCGGCTCACGCTCGGCCATCCTGTGGAACCCCTGGATCGCCAAGGCGCAGCGCCTGTCGCAGTTCGCTGATGACACCTGGCAACGCATGCTCTGCATCGAGACCGCCAACGCCATGGGCGATCATGTTCAGCTGGCTGCGGGCGCCAGCCATACCCTCAGCGTCTCCATCGGCAGCGAATCGCTGTAGGCAGGAAGCGACTCGCTAAGGCTGTCGCGGCTCTGAATCCAGCAGCGCCAGCCGCGCTTCGAGCAAGGCCGGAAATCGCTTGAACCAGGTCTGGTTGAGCGGCGAAGGATGCGGCAAGGGATAGAGTCTGAAGCGTCGCGCCACACCGTCTTCAGCCTGCAGCTCGACCTCGATGGACGCGCTGAAACGATCCTCACGCTGCCAGAACTGCTCCAGTCGCTGACGCACTTCGACAGGCTGGTCAATGCCGAACCAGAGGAAGGCTTCGCGGCCCAGGGTAATGATCGACTCGCCGTGCCAGCCTTCGATCAGCAGCTGACGCATCAGCGGATGGAAGCGGCGCTTGACCTTCATCGACCATGCCTTGTTGCCGATCGGCTTGTACGGCACGGTGTTGATCCAGAAGAAACGGGCGCCTAGCGTGCGACTGGCCTCGAAGTCGGGCATTGGCTCGCCGTGCAGATGCTGGTAAATCACCTTGCGCACGATCTGCCCGCCGCTACCGATGAAGGGCTCGCCATGGCGAACTTCCTCGCGCCCCGGATCGCGACCGAAGAAGGCAATCGGCACCTCGGCATCACCCAAGCCAATGATCGGCTCGAGCGGGTCCTTGCCAAATTGCCGGTACACCTCGACGTCGATGCCTTCGGTCTGCGCGGCGAGGGCGCGAAAGGCCTGGCGCTGCTGCTCATCGATTGGCATGGCGCTGCTCCAGCTAGAAGTCGTCTTCCTCGACCAGTTCGACCTTTTCCGCGCTCAGTGCATAGGCGGCATCGGCCAGATCGTTGCTCACCGGTTCGACACGCAGCATGCCATCGACCCACAGCGGCGCGTAGATGTCGTCCAACATGATCCCCTGCGGATAACGCACCAGCACGATCTGATTCGGCGGTGGCGGCGGCACGTGAATGCAGGCACCGGGATAGGGCACCAGGAAGAATTCGATGCTGCGCCCCTGGCTGTCGGTTTCCAGCGGCACCGGATAACCACCGAGGCGGATGGCCTTGCCATCGAGCGCCGGTACGGTCTTCGTCGAATACATCACCTCAGGCAAGCCCGGGGCCTGCCTCAGTACGCCGTCACCGCTGAAACCTTCCTGCTCCGGCGTCGCATGGTCGATCTCGGGCATCTCTTCGAGCGCCTGGCGATCTTCGGCGGGCATCAATTCCAGCCAGTCGAGCTCGGCGGGCGCGGCATGGAGAGTCAACGGCAGAAAAACCAGCACAAGCAGGAGCAAGGGACGCATGAAGGACACACTCAGGTGGAGCCAAAAGGATAAGTTTGGGCAGTAAAACGCTTTGCGGCTGAAGCCGCTCCCCACGGATGCGAGGGAGCCGCTCCAGCCGCAAATCTACCAGCGCAGGAAGGCTTCGACAGCCGCCTAGTGCTTGCGGCTGGTGACCATGCCGTAGATCACCAGCAGAACGATCGCGCCGATCACCGCGCCGATGAAGCCAGCGCCCTCGCCCGCCTGGTACAGGCCCAGCGCCTGACCGCCGTAGGTGGCCAGCAGGGAGCCGCCGACACCCAGCAGGATGGTCATGATCCAGCCCATGCTGTCGTCGCCGGGTTTCAGGAATCGCGCTACAAGCCCCACGATCAGGCCGATGATGATGGTTCCGATGATGCCCATTGGCAATACTCCTCAGGTCCGAAGGATGAGTCTCGATACCTGTATTCGGACCCGAGGCACGCTGCACAGTTCGCCAGCGCCGTTACGCTGGCAAACCGTCGGGCATCAGTCCCGGACGATCAGCGATTCCACCGCGGTGATCTGGCGATCCAACGTGGAACGGTCCGGGCAGCGAAGCGTGGCATGTCCGACCTTGCGACCGGCCTTGAACGCCTTGCCGTAGTGGTGCAGATGGCAGTCTTCGATGGCGATGACCTTGGCCACCTCAGGCACTTCACCGATGAAGTTGAGCATCGCGCTCTCGCCCAGCTTGGCGGTCGAGCCCAGCGGCAGGCCGCTGATCGCCCGCAGGTGGTTCTCGAACTGGCTGCACTCGGCGCCTTCGATGGTCCAGTGCCCGGAGTTGTGCACGCGCGGCGCGATTTCGTTAGCCTTGAGACCGCCGTCGATCTCGAAGAACTCGAAGGCCAGCACGCCAACGTACTCCAGCTTGGTCAGCACACGGCTGGCGTAATCCTCGGCCAGCGCCTGCAGCGGATGGTGGCTGCTGGCGACCGAGAGCCGCAGGATGCCGTCTTCGTGGGTATTGTGCACCAGCGGGTAGAAGCAGGTCTGGCCATCGCGGGCACGCACGGCAATCAGCGAAACCTCGCCTGTGAAGGGTACGAAACCTTCAAGAATGCAGGGCACGCTGCCCAGCTCGGCGAACGCACCGGCCACATCGGCGGCCTTGCGCAGCACCTTCTGGCCCTTGCCGTCGTAACCCAGGGTGCGGGTCTTCAGTACTGCCGGCAGGCCGATGCGAGCCACGGCGGCGTCGAGATCGTCCTGCGACAGGACATCGGCGAACTCGGGGGTCGGAATGCCCAGATCCTTGAGCATCGACTTCTCGAACCAGCGATCACGGGCGATACGCAGCGCCTCGGCGCTGGGATAGACCGGCACGAACTGCGACAGGAAGGCCACCGTCTCGGCCGGCACGCTTTCGAACTCGAAGGTCACCAGGTCCACTTCGTCGGCCAATTGCCGCAAGTGATCCTGATCACCGTAGTCGGCACGCAGGTGCTCACCCAATGCAGCGGCACAGGCATCCGGCGCCGGGTCGAGAAATGCGAAGTTCATCCCCAACGGAGTGCCCGCCAGAGCCAGCATGCGACCCAACTGGCCGCCACCGATCACGCCGATCTTCATTTACGCGTTCCTCGGATCGGGGTTGTCCAGCACGGTCTGGGTCTGCTCGTCGCGGAATTTCTTCAGCGCAGCGTGATACTCGGGGAATTCGTGGCCGATGATGCTGGCCGACAGCAACGCCGCGTTGACCGCACCGGCCTTGCCGATGGCCAGGGTCGCGACCGGCACGCCAGCGGGCATCTGTACGATGGACAGCAGCGAATCGACGCCCGACAGCATCGATGACTGCACCGGCACGCCCAGCACCGGCAGATGGGTCTTGGCCGCACACATGCCCGGCAGATGCGCCGCACCGCCGGCGCCGGCGATGATCACGCGCAGGCCGCGTGCTTCGGCCTGTTCGGCGTATTGGAACAGCAGATCCGGCGTACGATGCGCGGACACGACCGTGACTTCATGGGGAATCCCGAGCTTTTCCAGCATCTCGGCGGTGTGGCTGAGGGTGGACCAATCGGACTTGGAGCCCATGATCACGCCTACCAGTGCGCTCATCGTCGTGCCTCTTCGCTTGCGCCCTATGGCGCGTCAAAACCAACGAGCCACGCGGGAAACCGGCGTGGCTCGTCATGTTGGGGCAAACCAGCGCAGGGCTGGTTTGAAGGCGCGGCATTATACCGGAAAGCCCCGTTTGTCGCGCCTGCCACTTGACGAGTTGCGGCCAGGCTCGGCGGCGCTCCCTTGCGTGTGGGTGCGCTTCGTTTTCAGCTGTTCGCATCACCCTCACCCAGCTTGCGCCACAACAGGCGCACTGCTGCCTTGCGTACCAGCGCGCAGCGATACAGACGGATCTCCAGCGGCAGGCGCCAGGTTTCATCGCCGCACTCCACGAGCTCGCCGCGCTGCAGCTCGGCGGTGACGCTCAGGCGCGGCACCCAAGCCACACCCAGGCCCTGCATGGCCATGCTTTTCAGGCTGTCGGCCATGGCGGTTTCATACACCGTGGTGTAACGCAGTTGGCGCTGACGCAACAGACCATTGACCGAGCGACCGAGAAAGGCGCCCGCGCTGTAAGCCAGCAGCGGCACGCTCTGGCCGCTGCTCAGGTCGAACAGCGCGTGGCCTTCTGCGTCCACGGCGCAAATCGGCAGCATCTCGCTATCGGCCAGGTGCAGGGAGGGGAAGATTTCCGCATCCAGCTGCAGCGCCGCGTCTCTGTCGTGATAGGCCAGCATGAGATCGCAGGCGCCTTCGCGCAGGGCATGTACGGCTTCACCGACGTTGGTCGCCATCAGCCGCGTGCTGGGGTTCAGGCCCATTTCGCGCAGGCTGGCGATCCATTGCGGGAAAAAGCCCAAGGCCAGCGAGTGCGCCGCGGAAATCTGCAGCACCTCGCCCTGCTGGCCTTCCAGGTGATGCAGATGGCGCAGCACTTCGCCCAGCTGCTCGACCATGCTGCGCGCGGTGATGAGGAACAGCTGGCCGGATTCGGTCAGCACCACCGGCGTGCGCGAGCGATCCACCAGCGTCAGCCCCAGACTGTTCTCCAGGCTACGAATGCGCCGACTGAAGGCTGGCTGAGTCACGAAACGGCGTTCGGCCGCCTGGGAAAAGCTGCGCGTCGCTGCGAGGGCGACAAAATCTTCCAGCCATTTGGTCTCGATGTTCATTGCAGCTCCTCGCCAGCGATAACGCTTGTGCACCTAAAGGCGTCACGGTGCCAGTTATGCCGATTGTGCATGAGGCAGCGATTAATGGCATTGGTCGGCCGACGCCCGGAAGGCCTATGGTAGCTGGCATCGCGGTTCTGACCGCCTCTTCTCCCGATGAGAGCCCCCATGTCCTGCGCTGCATCCTTCCGTATCGAAAAAGACCTGCTTGGCACCCTCGAAGTACCCGCTGATGCCTACTACGGCATCCAGACCCTGCGCGCGGTGAACAACTTCCGTCTTTCCGGCGTTCCGCTCGCGCACTACCCGAAACTGGTGGTCGCCCTGGCCATGGTCAAGCAGGCCGCCGCCGATGCCAACCGCGAGCTCGGCCACCTGAGCGCCGCCAAGCACCTGGCAATCAGCCAGGCCTGTGCGCAGCTGATCCGCGGCGATTATCACGAGCAGTTCGTGGTGGACATGATCCAGGGCGGCGCCGGCACCTCGACCAACATGAACGCCAACGAGGTGATCGCCAACCTGGCCCTCGAATCCATGGGCCATGCCAAGGGCGAATACCGTCACCTGCACCCGAACAACGACGTGAACATGGCGCAGTCGACCAACGACGCCTATCCGACCGCGATCCGCCTGGGCCTGCTGCTTGGCCACGACACCCTGCTGGCCAGCCTTGACAGTCTGGTCGCGGCCTTTGCCGGCAAGGGCGAGGAGTTCTCCCACGTCCTCAAGATGGGCCGCACCCAGTTGCAGGACGCAGTACCGATGACCCTCGGCCAGGAATTCCGCGCCTTCGCCACCACCCTCGGCGAAGACCTCGAGCTGCTGCGCCTGATCGCGCCGCAGCTGCTGGTGGAAGTGAACCTCGGCGGCACCGCCATCGGCACCGGCATCAACGCCGACCCGAGCTACCAGGCGCTGGCCGTACAGCGCCTGGCGACCATCAGCGGCCATCCGCTGAAACCGGCCGTAGACCTGATCGAAGCCACCTCCGACATGGGCGCCTTCGTCAGCTTCTCGGGCATGCTCAAGCGCCTGGCGGTGAAGCTGTCGAAGATCTGCAACGACCTGCGCCTGCTCTCCAGCGGCCCGCGCACCGGGATCAACGAGATCAACCTGCCGCCGCGCCAGCCGGGCAGCTCGATCATGCCCGGCAAGGTCAACCCGGTGATTCCCGAGGCGGTCAACCAGGTCGCGTTCGAAGTGATCGGCAACGATATGGCGCTGACCATCGCTGCAGAGGCCGGCCAGTTGCAGCTCAACGTCATGGAGCCGCTGATCGCCTACAAGCTGTTTGACTCGATCCGCCTGCTGCAACGCGCCATGGACATGCTGCGCGAGCATTGCATCAGCGGCATCACCGCCAACGAGGATCGCTGCCGAGAGCTGATGGAAAGCTCCATCGGCCCGATCACCGCGCTGAACCCCTACATCGGCTACGAGAACGCCACCCGCATCGCCGGTCAGGCGCTGCTCAGCGGCCGCGGCGTGCTGGAACTGGTGCGTGAGGAGCAGCTGCTGGACGACGCCACGCTGGATGACATTCTGCGTCCGGAAAACATGATCGCGCCGCGCCTGGTGCCGTTGCAGAGCTGATTCGTTTCAGCGCCCGGCGGCACGACGGGCTTGTTTAGCGGGGATGGCTTCGGCCATCCCTCTTTGTTCTCTCGCGAATCACCAGACCTGTCACCGGTTTCAGCAGCGACTCGCTGGAAATGGCGCCGGTAACGGCCCAATATCTTCACCCAGTCTGCAGCTTCTTTAGTTCGGAGAACCGTCCCATGTATCTGCCCACCGCCTTCCGCCAGGACGACCTCGCCGAACTGCACGCGCAGATCCTGGCCAATCCCTTTGCCCTGCTAGCCAGCGCAGACAGCGAGGGCGTGCAGGCCAGCCATCTGCCGCTGCTGCTGGCACCGGAAGAAGGCGAGTTCGGCACGCTCTACGGCCACTTCGCCCGGGCCAACCCGCACTGGCGCACTCTGCAGGGCACCGAAGCGCTGGCCGTATTCTCCGGTCCGGACGCCTATATCAGCCCCAGCTGGTACGCAACCAAGGCGGAGCACGGCAAGGTGGTGCCGACCTGGAATTACATCGCCGTACACGCTCGCGGCCCGGTGCAGCTGATCGAGGAGCCCGAGCGCCTGTTGCAGATCGTCAGCCGTCTCACCGACCGTCACGAGGCCACCCGTGCGCAACCCTGGGCGGTGAGCGATGCACCGCACGACTACCTGGACAGCATGCTGCGCGCCATCGTCGGTTTCGCCGTGCCGATCCGCCGCCTGGAAGGCAAATGGAAACTCAGCCAGAACCGTTCAGCCGCTGACCGCGCCGGTGTGCGCGACGGCCTGTTAGCCTCGACCGACCAGCGCGAGCAGGCGGTAGCCGCGCGCATGACGCTGGAAGGGTGATCCAATGACCCATATTCGTCCAATCACCGCTGCCGACCACGCTCCCTGGCTGGCGCTCTGGCAGGGCTATCAACAGTTCTACGATACGCAGATCCCCGAGTCGACCAGTGCCACCACATGGCAACGCTTCCTCGACCCTGCCGAGCCGATGCATGCGGCGCTGGCCTGGCGCGACGGAGAGGCCGTGGGCCTGGCGCATTGGATTTTCCATCGCAGCTGCTGGACCACCGGCGACTACTGCTATCTGCAGGATCTGTACGTGGCGGAAGGCATTCGCGGCGGCGGTATCGGCCGCGCCCTGATCGAGCATGTCTACGCCGAGGCCGAGGCTGCGGGCGCGGCGCGCGTGCATTGGCTGACCCAGGAGACCAACTACCAGGGCCGCATGCTCTACGACCGCATCGCCGACCGCCCGGGCTTTATACAGTACCGAAAGCTGCTCGACTGAAGCCCTACTCGATCTCAAACAGGCCGTCACGAACTCGCGTCGCTGCTAGCCGCTGGCGAATATCCTCGTCGATGCGCGGATCGTCCGGCTCGTAGAGCATCAACTGCCGATAGGCCGTGACCCGGTTGATTTCGGTACCCAGGTAGTCCCAGACCACCCGCGTACAGGCTGGGGTGCGCCTGTCTCCGCTGGATACACCGGACTTGAGGCCATTGAGCCGGGTGATACGACTCTTGAAGCTGGGAATCAGGATCGTCTGGCTCATCTCGTTGCCGGTCAGCGACTCGTAGTCGGTGAGAAACAGTCGGTCCTGCAGGTAGAAGGCCGCACCCAGATAACGGCAGCGTATGCCACCCTCCTCGGTGCCAGCACTTTCAGCACGCGACGCTTCCTGGCGCTCCTGGCGCTCGAACAGGAAGCTGCCGCGCTCTTCGCGCAGGTGCACCAGCGATTGCAGTATGTAGCCCGGAACCGACAGGCAATGAGCATATTCGAAGTAGTAGCCGCAATAGCGCGACAGGTTACCGGCGCTTTCCCGCAGGGGTTGCAGGAGTTCGATCAAGGGATCATTGGCCGACCGCTGTCGAGCATCGCTGCTGCGCATGCCGATCAGCTGGGCGAATTGTTCGCTGGGCAAACCCAGCTCGTACGCCTCGACACCGAAGAAATCGCAGATGCGCTTGAGATTGTGCGCTGTGGGTCGGCTGCGCCCGCTAAGGTATTTGTTGAACTGCCCGCGATTGATGGCAAGTTTGCGGCACACCTCGGCGACAGAGCGGTAGTGACTGCAGAGCAGCTTGAGATTTGCACCCAGGTAGTCGGACATGTGCTTTTCCGATGATGCGATTGTCGCGATTCTAGCATCAGGTCGCGCCAGTTCGCCGCCACCTGCGCTATTGAACACGCGGCTTCGCTACCGGACCATTTGCCGAACGCCTTACAAAGGGCCCTTTTTCACCGGAGCAACAAGAGGCGCCCCCGCCATGCTCGCTATCCTCAACGACCTTATCTGGAGCAAGCTGCTGATCGTAATGCTGGTCGGCCTGGGTTTGTATTTCACAATCCGCTCCGGCTTCGTGCAGTTCCGCTACTTCGGCAGCATGTTTCGCATCTTCGGCCAGGCCTTCAAACATAAGCCCGGACGACTCAGCTCCTTTCAGGCGCTGATGCTCAGCGTTGCAGGCCGCGTCGGTGCAGGCAACATTGCCGGTGTCGCAGTCGCCATCATGCTCGGCGGGCCAGGCGCAGTGTTCTGGATGTGGATGGTGGCGCTGGTGGGCATGGCCACCAGCTATTTCGAATGCTCCCTGGCACAGCTCTACAAGCGGCGCGAGGAGGACGGCAGCTACCGCGGTGGTCCTGCGTTCTACATCCTCCACGGGCTTCGCCAGCGCTGGATGGCGGTACTCTTCTCGGTACTATTGCTGATCACCTTCGGCTTCGGCTTCAACGCGCTTCAGTCCTACACCGTAGCGAGTTCGCTGCATGACACCTTCGGTGTACCGACTTACATCAGCGGCGTGGTGCTGGCGGTGGTCATGGGGCTGATCATCTTCGGCGGCATCCGCCGTATCGCCAATATCACCGACGTGATCGTGCCGACCATGGCCTTCGCCTACATCGGCATGGCGCTGGTCGTCATCGGCATGAACATCGAACAAGTGCCGGAAATGTTGACGCTGATCGTACGTAGCGCCTTTGGCCTCGAACCCGCATTCGCCGGCGGTATTGGCGCCGCAATCATCATGGGCGTCAAGCGCGGCCTGTTTTCCAACGAGGCGGGTTTGGGCAGCGCGCCGAACGTTGCGGCAGTAGCCGAGGTGAAGCATCCATCAGCCCAAGGCATCGTGCAGTCACTCAGTGTGTTCATCGACACCCTGCTGGTGTGCACCAGCACGGCGTTGATCATCCTGCTCTCGGGCGTCTACAGCCCTGGAGTTGCGGAAGTCGCGGGCGTGGTGCTGACGCAGACTGCACTGGCCGCGGTAGTCGGCGAATGGGGTCGCGTATTCGTCAGCGTCGCGCTAATGCTCTTCGTGTTCACCACGCTGATCTACAACTACTACCTGGGTGAAAACGCGCTGGGCTTCTTCAGTGAAAATCGTCCATTGATCCAGAGCTACCGTGCCGTAGTGATCGCGCTGGTATTTTGGGGTTCGCTGCAGGATCTGGGTACCGTGTTCGCCTTCGCCGACCTGACCATGGGCCTGCTGGCGATCGTCAACCTGATTGCCTTGGCGTTACTGTTCAAAACCGGCCTGCGACTGATGCGCGATTACGATGCGCAGGTCCGGGCAGGCATCGAACAACCGGTGCTGAACGCGAAGGATTATGCCGATCTGGACATCGACCACAGCGCCTGGCCGACCGAATCCGCGCAGCCCGATCAGCCCCCTCCGGCCGGCGCCTCGGTGCAAAACTAAATGTTGCGCCCGTTTCGTTATCGAGCGGCTGGTCTGAGGTTTCGCCAGCCGCTAGGATCGAGCGCCAGCGCGCCGCTGAAGCGTCTCAGACCAGCCTAACCGACAAGGGACAGCAATCGTGACCAGACAGGACAAGCGTCTGTTGGTGCTCTACACCGGCGGCACCATCGGCATGCAGATGAGTGCACAGGGGCTGATGCCGGCGGCCGGTTTCGAGGCGCGCATGCAGGCCCAGCAAGCGCTCGACGGACAAACCCTGCCGGACTGGTATTTCCGCGAGCTGCTGCCGCCTATCGACAGCGCCGCCATGACCCAACGCAACTGGCTGGAAATGGCCAGCGCCATCCGCCAGGAAGTGGATTCGGGCCATTGCGACGGCGTGCTGCTGCTGCACGGTACCGATACCCTCGCCTACAGTGCCGCGGCCTTGAGCTTTCTGTTGCTTGGCTTGCCGGTGCCCGTGTTGCTGACCGGCTCGATGCGACCCGCTGGCACGCCGGACAGCGACGCCTGGCCCAACCTGTCCGGCGCCATGCAAGCGCTGAACGGGGGTATCAAGCCTGGCGTGCAGGTCTATTTCCACGGCCAGCTGATGCACGGCGCACGCCTTACCAAGCTAGGCACCTGCGGACTTGACGCCTTCGCCGAGCTGCCACGCCCGCGCTCCGGCCCGCGCGCGCAGACGGTCGACTCATCCTTGGATTATCGTCAGCCGCGGCAACCGGTCAGCCTGGCAGTGCTACCCCTTTATCCCGGCATACAGGCCTCTCAGGTGCAGGCGCTGCTCGACACAGGCGTGCGCGGCCTGGTACTCGAATGCTATGGCAGCGGTACCGGGCCGAGCGACGACGCCGAGCTGCTCGAGGCTCTGGCGGCCGCCCACCAGCGAGGCGTGGTACTGGCTGCGATCAGCCAGTGCCCTCAAGGTCATGTGGAATTCGGCCTCTATGCCGCAGGCAGCCAACTGGCCAGCACCGGACTGGTCTCAGGCGGCGGCATGACCCGCGAAGCCGCGCTGGGCAAGCTGTTCGCCCTGCTTGGCACGGGCCTTGGCCAGGCCGAAGTGGAACACTGGTTCGCCCTGGACCTGTGCGGCGAACGGGCTGGCTGACAGCTTCAGTTCGGCTCTTGCAGATAGCGCGGCTTGGGCGTGGCCATCGGCATCGGGCCGTCACCGATCAGGCGGAACTCACCACGGTCCGCGTCATAAGCGTGGATTTCGCTGGTTTCGATGTCGTACACCCAGCCGTGAATGAACAGCTGTCCTGCGGCCAGACGTGCGGCGACAGAGGGGTGCGTACGCAGATGATCGAGTTGGGCCACGACGTTTTCGCGGGTCAGGATGCCGAGCGTGTTGTGATCCGCGCAGCCGCAGTTGCGCTCCACTACGGTCTTCGCCACTTCGGAGTGCACTAGCCAGGCCTTGACCGTCGGCATGCGCCGCAGTTGCGCAGGATTGAGCACCGCCTTCATCGCGCCGCAGTCGGAATGCCCGCAGATGATGATGTGCTGCACGCCAAGGGCCATCACGGCGAATTCGATGGCCGTCGACACACCACCATTCATCTGGCCATAGGGTGGAACCACGTTGCCGACGTTGCGGGTGACGAACAGATCGCCCGGTGAACTCTGGGTGATCAGCTCGGGAACGATACGCGAATCGGCACAGGTGATGAACATGGCCCGGGGCGTCTGCTCATGGGCCAGCTTCTTGTAGAGTTCGCGCTGGTCCGGGTAGACCTCCTCGCGAAAGCGTTTGATCCCACTGATGATCTGATCGAGCGCCTCCTGCGCAGTTTCCATGGGCTTGGCTGGTTCGCTCATATGGGTTCTCTTCAATTTATTGCGGCCATCAACGGCCGGAAAAAAGGGAGCCTTGCGGCTCCCGAGGACTATTTTATGCCTCGATCTCTATCAATACTTCGCCCGGATTGACCCGATCCCCCTTAGCCACATGCACGGCCTTGACCGTGCCGGCGATAGGTGACTGAATCTCGGTTTCCATCTTCATTGCCTCGCTGACCAGCAATGGCTGGCCAGCCTTGACGGTGTCGCCTTCCTTGACCAGTACATCCACCACATTGCCCGGCATGCTGGTGCTGACGTCACCCGGTGCGGTGGCGCGCTTGCGCTGGGTGCCGGTGCCGCCCACAACGAAATTGTTCAGCGGCTCGAACACCACTTCTTCCGGCATGCCGTCGATCGACAGGAAGAAGTGACGCTTGTTCTCACCCTTCACGCCGACGCCGGTAATGTCGACGCGATAGCTTTCGCCGTGCACATCGATGATGAACTCAGTTGGCACACCCTCACCGCCTACCGCAGCGGCCGTGCTGCCATCCGGGATGGGTAGCAGTACCTCAGGCGCCAGGCTGCCGGCTTCGCGCTCTTCGAGGAACTTGCGCCCGATATCAGGGAACATGGCGTAGGTCAGCACATCCTCCTCGCTCTTGGCCAGCTCGCCGATTTCCTTGCGCAGCCTGTCCAGCTCCGGCTTGATCAGGTCGGCCGGGCGCACGTCGATGATCTCTTCGCCACCGATGGCCTGGCGCTGCAGTTTCGCGTTGATGGTGCCCTGCGCCTTGCCGTAACGGCCCTGCAGGTACAGCTTCACCTCATTGGTGATGCTCTTGTAGCGCTCGCCGGCGAGCACGTTGAACACCGCCTGGGTGCCGACTATCTGCGAGGTCGGCGTGACCAGCGGCGGAAAGCCGAGGTCTTCGCGCACTCGCGGGATTTCGGCGAACACTTCGCCGATACGGTTCAGCGCGCCCTGGTCTTTGAGCTGGTTGGCCAGGTTGGACATCATCCCGCCGGGCACCTGATTGACCTGCACACGGGTATCGACGGCGGTGAATTCGCTCTCGAACTGGTGGTACTTCTTGCGCACCGCATAGAAGTACAGGCCGATCTCCTGCAGCAGTTCCAGATCCAGGCCCGTGTCGTATGGCGTGCCGCGTAGCGCCGCCACCATCGACTCGGTCCCCGGATGGCTGGTGCCCCAGGCGAAGCTGGAAATCGCCGTATCGATATGGTCAGCGCCGCACTCGATGGCCTTGAGCTGGCACATGGCGGCCAGGCCGGCGGTGTCATGGGAATGAATGAACAATGGCAGGTCGATCTCGGCTTTCAGCGCGGTGACCAGCTCGCCCGTGGCGTAGGGGGTCAGCAGACCGGCCATGTCCTTGATGGCGATGGAGTCGACACCCATGTCGCGCATGGTCTTGGCCTGTTCGACGAACAGCTCGACGGTGTGCACGGGGCTGGTGGTGTAGCAGAGCGTGCCCTGTGCATGTTTTCCGGTCTTCTTCACCGCACGGATGGCAGTGTCCAGGTTACGCACATCGTTCATCGCATCGAAGATGCGGAACACGTCGATGCCGTTGTCTGCCGCCTTGGCCACGAAGGCCTCGACCACGTCGTCGCTGTAATGGCGATAGCCGAGCAGGTTCTGTCCACGCAGCAGCATTTGCAAACGTGTGTTGGGCAGCGCGGTCTTGAGCTGGCGCAGACGCTCCCAAGGGTCTTCCTTGAGAAAGCGCACGCAGGCATCGAAGGTCGCTCCACCCCAGACTTCCAGCGACCAGTAACCGACCTGATCGAGTTTGGGGCAAATGGGCAGCATGTCTTCCAGGCGCATGCGGGTGGCAATGAGCGACTGGTGGGCGTCGCGCAGGATGGTGTCGGTGACGGTGATCTTCTTCTGATTCATGTTCTTCTCCCTTCGCTGGAGGCTAGAGCCCGGCATGGGCCGCGATGGCAGCGGCGATGGCAATGGCCAGCTCACTGGGCTTGCGTTTGATCGAGTAGTTCAGCAGCTCGGGATGGTTGTCGACGAAGCTGGTATTGAACTGACCGCTGCGAAAATCCGGGTTGGCCAGGATCTGCTGGTAATAGAAGCTGGTGGTCTTGACCCCCTGCACGCGCATGTCATCCAGTGCCCGCGCACCCCGGGCCAGCACCTCTTCCCAGGTCAGCGCCCACACGATCAGCTTCAGGCACATGGAGTCGTAGTAAGGTGGAATGGTGTAGCCGGTGTAAATCGCGGTATCGGTGCGCACACCGGGGCCGCCGGGCGCGTAGTAGCGCGTGATCTTGCCGAAGCTGGGCAGGAAGTTGTTGCGCGGCTCCTCGGCGTTGATACGGAACTGCATGGCGAAGCCGCGGTACTGGATGTCTTCCTGCTTGACCGACAGCGGCAGCCCCGAGGCAATGCGGATCTGCTCGCGTACGATGTCGATACCGGTGATCTCCTCGGTGATGGTGTGCTCCACCTGCACCCGGGTGTTCATCTCCATGAAGTACACCTCGCCTTCGGCAAGCAGGAACTCCACGGTACCGGCGTTCTCGTAACCCACCGCCTTGGCCGCCTTCACCGCCAGATCGCCGATATAGGCGCGCTGCTCGGGGGTCAACTGCGGACTGGGGGCGATTTCGATCAGCTTCTGGTTGCGCCGCTGGATAGAGCAGTCGCGCTCGAACAGGTGCACGGTGTTGCCAAAGGAGTCGGCCAGCACCTGCGCCTCGATGTGCTTGGGCTCGACGATGCACTTCTCGAGGAACACATCCGCAGAGCCGAAGGCCTTGGTCGCCTCGGAGATGACTCGCGGATACGCCTGCTCCAGCTCGGCTCGGGAATTACAACGCCGGATGCCGCGCCCGCCGCCGCCGGAGGTGGCCTTGAGCATGATCGGATAACCGATGCGCTCGGCTTCGCTCAGCGCTTCCTGAATGTCCTTGACGTTGCCTTCGGTGCCCGGCGTGACCGGCACGCCGGCCCTGATCATGCTGCGTCGCGCCTCAGTCTTGTCACCCATGCGGCGGATAACTTCAGCGCTGGGGCCGACGAAACGGATGCCGCTTTCGGCGCACATCTCGGCCAGTGCAGGGTTTTCCGACAAAAAACCGTAGCCCGGATGCAAGGCATCGCAGCCCGTCTCGACGGCCAGGTTGACCAGTTTTCGCGGGTTCAGATAACCCGCCAGTGGATCGTCGCCGATGAAATGCGCTTCGTCGGCACGCTTGACGTGCAACGCATGGCGATCGGGCTCGGCGAACACCGCCACCGAGCGTACACCCATTTCAGCGCAGGCCCGCACGATACGGACGGCAATTTCCCCGCGGTTGGCGATCAGTAGCTTCTTGATCACGCTGCTTTCCTCGGATCAGTGAGCAGGTGGCCTCAAGGGCCTGGAGTCACTCGCACTCGGCAAGTGACTTTTAAGCTACGCCCGCTTCGCTGATTAGCGAAAATGAATAATTGTTTGCATGAGAATAAGTAATCCCTTATATAGCGCTGGAACCCGCGTCGTAAACCGCATGAAGCCAACCAAGCGGGGTTCGTCGAGAGCGGAAAAAACACGCTATGCGAAAGTCCTTGATGCGCCTGACGTTGCGCCAGCTGCAGATCTTCGGAGCTGTTTGCGAGCACCTCTCCTATAGCCGCGCCGCCGAAGAGATGGCCTTGACGCAGCCTGCGGTGAGCCTGCAGATCCGCCAGCTGGAGGAACTGATCGGCCAGCCGCTGTTCGAGTACATCGGCAAGAAGCTCTATCTCACCGATGCCGCACAGGCACTGAAACAGGCCGGCGAGGACATCCTCGACCGCCTGGGCAGCCTGGACATGCAGCTCTCCGACCTGCTCGGCTCGCTGCAGGGACAGCTGACCGTCGCGGTTGAATCCAGCGCCCAGTACTTCATGCCGCACCTGTTCGCGGCCTTCAAGCGTCAGCATCCGGAAGTCGGCCTGCAGCTGACGGTGGTCAACCGCGCTCAGGTGATCAAACGCCTGACCGACAACCGCGACGACCTGGTGATCATGGCGCTGGTGCCGCAGGATATGGCGCTGGAGTTCCTGCCTTTTCTCAACAACCCCATCGTGGCGGTGGCGCCGCCCGATCACCCGCTGTGCCGGGCGGCGACGCTTTCACTGCAGGACTTGCAACCCTATCCGTTGCTGATTCGCGAAGCGGGTTCCGGCACGCGTAAAGCGTGCGAGGAGTATTTCCAGCAGAAGCGCGCCCACTTCGCCCAGACCATGGAAGTGAGCTCGCTGGACGCCATGCGCGAATGCGTGATCGCCGGCCTGGGTCTGGCGATCCTGCCGCGCCATGCGGTCAGTCAGCAGCTGGCCAAAGGTTTGCTGCTGGAACTGCCGGTGGAGGAGCTGCCGCTGTATCGCAGCTGGTGCGCCGTTCATGCTCGCGGCAAGCATCTGAGCCCGGTGGCACAGGCGTTCCTCGCCTTTATCCGTGACGAACGCGCCCAGATCACCGCACTGGCTCGGCGTTTCGCCGATGAAGCCCATCCAGTGGCCGGCTGATCATCGCCAGCTCAGGAAATTCACTCAGCGCGTCCGCCAACCGACGCTGCTCGGTGTAGGTTTCGATGGCGCGACGGAACTGCATGCGTCGCTGGTCTTGAAGCTTGCGGCTAGCCTTGGAATCGAAACTGCCTGACGCGTCGTGGCTCCGGTGCATTGCGATGTCTCCCAAGAGTTTCCGGGAGTTCGAGCTTCGTCCAGCCAGATGACTGCCTGAAGACCACTCGATGACAGCACCATGACCGTCGCAAGCGCCTCAATCTTCCTGAGCTTTGACCGACTTGGGTGATAGCCGCAGGCTGCGCAGGCTGCGCTTGACGCTTTTCAGGTGATTGACCAGGCTCGGCCCGCGGGCCATCGCCACCCCCATCGCCAGCACATCGATCACGACCAAGTGTGCGATGCGTGAGGTCAGCGGGGTGTAGATCTCGGTATCTTCCTGCACGTCGATGGCCAGGTTGATGGTCGCCAGTTCGGCCAGCGGTGTTTGGCTCGGGCACAGGGTTACCAGGGTCGCGCCGGTTTCGCGGACCACGTTGGCGGTGATCAGTAGATCCTTGGAGCGCCCCGATTGGGAAATGCAGATCGCGACGTCGGTGGACTTGAGCGTGACCGCAGACATCGCTTGCATGTGCGGGTCCGAATAGGCCGCAGCGCTGAGCAGCAGGCGGAAGAACTTGTGCTGGGCATCCGTGGCCACCGCACCGGAGGCGCCAAATCCATAGAACTCCACGCGCTCGGCCTTGGCCATGGCCGCAATCGCCCTCTCCAACGCGGCCGGGTCGAGACGCTCGCGCACCTCCATCAAGGTATGCAGGGTGGTATCGAAGATTTTTTGGCTGATATCGCGGGTCGAATCGTTCTCGCTGATGGCGAACTGGCCGAAGCTGGCACCGGCCGCCAGGCTTTGCGCGAGTTTCAACTTGAGGTCCTGGAAGCCCAGGCAGCCGATGGCGCGGCAGAAGCGCACAATGGTCGGCTCACTGACGCCGACCACATGCGCAAGATCAGCCATGGAACTGTGCATCACCGCAGCGGGATCAAGCAGCACGTGGTCGGCTACCTTCAACTCCGACTTGCGCAGCGAAACTCTTGATTGGGCGATGTGTTGCAGCAGATTCACGTTCCGGACTCGCTATGATCGGCACCCGACCAGCCATGGATTCGAGCGCAACGGCGCAACGAGCCTAGAGCCAGCGAGCTGGTTGTAGTGGGCTTGTAGTTATACTACAAGCCTTGCAATATCGCCCACAGGCGGGCCGTTTTTTACACAGGAATGCCAACACCATCGGTCGTAACGGCTTGCCGATCGAGCCCTTCCACCTATCGAGGAGTGATGCCTGTGTCCATTACCTGCGACATGCTAGTGTTCGGCGGCACCGGTGATCTGGCGCTACACAAGCTCATTCCTGCGCTCTACCAGCTGCACCGCGAAGGCCGCCTGCACAGCGTACGCATCCTGGCGTTGGCGCGCCGCGACATTGACCGTACCGCCTATATCAAGCTCGCCGAGCGTCACTGCCGCGCTCATGTGGCGCGTGCCGACTTCGACAACGGCGCCTGGCAAAGCTTCGCTTCGCGTCTCGATTATTTTCCCATCGACGCCACACAGCGCAGTGAATTCGCCAGGCTCGCCCATCATCTGGGCCAGTCAGAAGGGCGCGAGCGGGTGTATTACCTCGCCACGGCTCCCGATCTGTTCCAACCCATCGCCTCCAACCTGGAAAGTGCGGGATTGGCGGGCGAAAACGCGCGCATCGTGCTGGAAAAGCCAATCGGCCATTCACTGGAGTCGGCACGCTCGATCAACGCCGCCATCGGCCGAGTGTTTGCAGAGACACGCATCTACCGGATCGATCATTACCTCGGCAAGGAAACAGTGCAGAACCTTATGGCGCTGCGCTTCGCCAACGCTCTGTTCGAGCCGATCTGGCGGGCTGCGCATATCGATCACGTGCAGATCACCGTGGCCGAGACCTTGGGCGTAGAGGACCGCGGCGGTTATTACGACCATGCGGGTGCCATGCGCGACATGGTACAGAATCACCTGTTGCAACTGCTCTGTCTGGTGGCGATGGAAGCACCGGTGCGCTTCGAGGCCGAGGCGGTGCGCAACGAGAAGGTCAAAGTGCTCGAGGCGCTGAAGCCCATCAAGGGTCGAGATGTCCAGGACAAGACAGTGCGCGGCCAGTACGGTGCCGGCCAGGTGGGCGGGCAGGACGTACCGGCCTACTACTTCGAAAAAAACATCGACAATGACAGCGACACCGAAACCTTCGTCGCGCTGAAGGCGGAGATCGACAACTGGCGCTGGGCCGGTGTGCCGTTCTACCTGCGCACCGGCAAGCGCATGGCGCGCAAACGTTCGGAGATCATCATCACCTTCAAACCGGTCCCGCACATGCTGTTCCAGAAGGGCGAAACCAACCGCTTGGTGATCCGGCTGCAACCGGACGAACGCGTCAGCCTGCAGTTGATGGCCAAGGCTCCCGGCAAAGGCATGCAACTGGAGCCGGTCGAACTCGACCTCAACCTGGCGCACGCCTTCAGCAACACGCGACGCTGGGATGCCTATGAGCGGCTGTTGCTGGACGTTATCGAAGGCGACTCGACCTTGTTCATGCGTCGCGATGAAGTCGAGGCCGCGTGGCGCTGGGTTGATCCGATCCTCGTCGGCTGGCAGGAGCACTACCGCAGACCGCGCCCTTATCCAGCCGGCACCGACGGTCCCGAACAAGCCGACCAGTTGACCGAGCGCCACGGTCGACACTGGTGGCGCTGATCGGGAAATTGAACTTTTCCGTAAACTTGTTATGCACTTCCAGAGTGGCTTCGTGAGCATGCGCCCGAGCCACGCGGAATTAACCCCTGCATATCCCGCTGCAACACGTGGCAAAAAAAACAATCACTGCACGAACGCCCGCCTCATATAACCGCGATAACCTGCCACACATCACCCATATATCGACCCAAGCAACGGCGCCCAACTTCCCTAAGACTTGCGGCATATCGGCAAGATATACACCTCTAATATCCGCCTCCACCGAGACGCCACCGAAAGGGCGTTAAGCTCTTCCAGCAAACTCGCCAGAAGCCCCGCGATACGTAGCCTCCAGCGAATCATGAAAAAGCCTTCAGGCACTGCAGCCCGAGAGACTCAAGCGGGTTTTGCCATGACCGAAATGCCGCCAACGATCACGTCGATTCAGACTAACGAGCCGACCGAATTTTCCACCAAGGCCAACTAAAAAGATCGGCCTTCTGAACTACTGAATGAACTACCAATAACTTAGCTAATATCTGCAGGACGTTCGGCTGATATCTGGATTCGGGGTTGAGAATTTAATTTCCCTGTGTTTACCCTAGAAAAGGATTTCAATCAGCAACCCCAAAGGATTTGTTTTGAGTGTTCCCACCGTAACGCTCCGTCGCCCCTCCGACGGCGACGGTTTTCCCCTCCACGCACTGGTAGCCCGCTGCCAGCCGCTGGATACCAACTCGGTCTACTGCAATCTTCTGCAGTGTTCCGACTTCGCCGATACCGCCATCGCTGCCGAAGATGCACAGGGTCAGCTGGTCGGTTTCATTTCCGGTTACCGCCCCCCTTCTCGGCCGGACACGCTGTTCGTCTGGCAGGTCGCGGTAGACGCCTCGATGCGCGGCCAGGGTTTGGCTCTGCGCATGCTGCTGGCCTTGACCGAACGGGTCGCCAGCCAGGGCGTTCGTTTCCTGGAAACCACCATCTCGCCAGATAACGGCGCGTCCCAAGCCCTGTTCAAGAAAGCTTTCTTCCAGCTGGGCGCCGACTACAGCACCCGCACGCTGTTCTCCCGCGCCGAACATTTCGCCGGCAAGCACGAAGATGAAGTGCTCTACCGGGCCGGGCCCTTCGCCGCGTCGAATCCAGAAAAAGAATCAGAGGAAACCGTATGAAAACATTTGAACTGCACGAATCCGGTGTTCGCAGCTATTGCCGCTCCTTTCCCGTGGTATTCAAGCAAGCCCGCGGCGCCGAGCTGATCACCCGCGACGGCAAGTCATACATCGATTTCCTGGCCGGCGCCGGCACGCTCAACTACGGCCACAACCACCCAGTGCTAAAGCAGGCGCTGCTCGACTACATCAGCGACGACGGCATCACCCATGGCCTAGACATGTACTCCGAGGCCAAGGAGCGGTTCCTGGAAACCTTCTCCCGGCTGATTCTCAAACCGCGCGGGATGAATTACGTCATGCAGTTCACCGGCCCGACCGGCACCAACGCGGTGGAAGCCGCACTGAAACTGGCGCGCAAGGTGACAGGCCGCAGCAACGTCATCAGCTTCACCAACGGCTTCCACGGCTGCAGCATCGGCGCGCTCGCGGCGACCGGTAACCAGCACCACCGCGGCGCGGCCGGCGTGCCGCTGACCGACGTCAGCCGCATGCCCTACGCCAATTATTTCGGCGACAAGGTGAATACCATCGCGATGATGGACAAGCTGCTCGCCGATCCCTCCAGCGGCATCGACAAGCCGGCGGCGGTGATCGTCGAGGTGGTGCAGGGCGAAGGCGGTCTGAATGCCGCCTCCGCCGAGTGGGTGCGCAAGCTGGAAAAACTCTGCCGCAAGCACGACATGCTGCTGATCGTCGATGACATCCAGGCCGGCTGCGGGCGCACCGGCAGCTTCTTCAGCTTCGAAGAAATGGGCATCAGGCCGGACATGATCACCCTCTCCAAATCGCTGTCGGGCTTCGGCCTGCCGTTCGCCATGGTGCTGCTGCGCAAGGAGCTGGACCAGTGGGAGCCGGGTGAACACAACGGCACCTTCCGCGGCAACAACCACGCCTTCGTTACCGCCGCTGCGGCGCTCGAACACTTCTGGCAGGACGACCAGTTCGCCCAGAGCGTGCGCGCCAAGGGCAAGCGCATCGCCGATGGCATGCACAAGATCGTTCGCCGCTATGGCCCCGATTCGCTGACGGTCAAGGGCCGCGGGATGATGATCGGCATCAGCTGCCCGGATGGCGACACCGCCGCCGCCATCTGCCGCCATGCCTTCGAGCATGGCCTGGTGATCGAGACCAGCGGCGCCCACAGCGAAGTGGTCAAGTGCCTCTGCCCGCTGGTGATCAGCGAAGAGCAGATCGACAAGGCCATGAGCATCCTGGACAAGGCCTTTGCCGCCGTGATGTCCAAGCAGGCTGCCACCCAGGCTTCTTGAGGAGTTAAAAAATGATCGTACGTACCCTCGCCGAATGCGAGCAGTCCAACCGCAAGATCGTCACCGAAACCTGGGACAGCACGCGCATGCTGCTCAAGGACGACAACATGGGTTTCTCCTTTCACATCACCACCATCTACGCGGGCACCGAGACGCACATCCACTACCAGAATCACCTGGAGTCGGTGTACTGCATGAGCGGCAATGGCGAGATCGAGACCATTGCCGATGGCAAGATCTACAAGATCGAGGCCGGCACGTTGTACATCCTCGACAAACACGACGAGCACCTGCTGCGCGGCGGCTCCGAGGACATGAAGATGGCCTGCGTCTTCAATCCACCGCTCAATGGCAAGGAAGTGCATGACGAAAGCGGTGTCTACCCGCTGGAGGCCGAAACCGTCACGTGAATCTGTGAGGATCGCAGGACGGCACAACCCGTCCTGCGACCTGCCCAGCAACCGAAAGGAGAATGTGAAGTGGTCCTCTCACACACCGACCATTACCCTTCGCGCCAGCACGACGAACCCCGCTGGCAGGAGCGCCTGGACCCAGTGGTCTATCGCACCGATCTTGCCAACGCGCCCATCGCAGCGGAACTGATCGAGCGCTTCGAGCGCGACGGCTATATGGTGCTCCCAGCGCTGTTCAGCCGCGAGGAGGTCGCGCTTTTTCGCGACGAACTGGACCGCCTGCGCCAGGACCCCGCTGTCGCAGAATCGGGCAAGACCATCATGGAGCCCGGCAGCGGCGCGATCCGTTCGGTGTTCGCCATTCACCGCGACAACGAGCTGTTCGCCCGCATCGCCTGCGACGAGCGAATCGCGGCCATCGCAAGTTTCATCCTGGGTGGTGACATTTACGTGCACCAGTCACGAATGAACTTCAAACCGGGCTTCACTGGCAGGGAGTTCTACTGGCATTCTGATTTCGAAACCTGGCATGTCGAAGATGGCCTGCCACGAATGCGCACCCTCAGCTGTTCGATCCTGCTGACCGACAACGAACCGCACAACGGCCCCTTGATGCTGATACCCGGCTCGCACAAGCAGTTCATCAGCTGCATCGGTGCGACACCGAATGATCACTACCAGAAATCCTTGCGTAAACAGGAGCTTGGGATACCGGATCACGACAGCCTAACCCGGCTCGCCGAGCGCCACGGGATCGACACCGCGACCGGTACAGCAGGCAGCGTGGTGTTTTTCGACTGCAACACCCTGCACGGCTCCAACAGCAACATCACCCCCAGTGCGCGCAGCAATCTGTTCTATGTCTACAACCATGTGGATAATGCCGCCTTGGCGCCCTTCTGCGGGCTCGCCCCACGGCCTGACTTCGTTGCCGAGCGTGAGGACTTCACCCCCCTGCAGATAAAGCCACAACACTATCTCTGACTTTTGATGCGCCATCGTCGTCCTATTCGACGATTGTTTCTGCTGGCCTGCCGAAGGTGGCCCAGGGATGAAAACTCACCCCCCAAGACGGGACGTTGAAAACGATGCACACCGTAGAAAAGATCGGCGGCACTTCCATGAGCCGCTTCGACGAATTGCTCGACAACATCTTCATCGGCCAGCGCGAAGGTACCGAACTGTATCAACGGGTCTTCGTCGTCTCGGCCTATAGCGGCATGACCAACCTGCTGCTGGAGCACAAGAAGACCGGCGAACCGGGGGTTTACCAGCGTTTCGCCGACGCGCAGAACGAAGGCGCCTGGCTCGAGACCCTGCAGGCTGTTCGCCAGCGCATGCTGGAGAAGAACGCCGAACTGTTCCCCGGCGATTTCGAGCGCCGCGCGGCAGACCAGTTCATCAATTCGCGCATCGATGATGCGCACGAATGCATGAGCAGCCTGCAGCGCCTGTGCGCCTACGGGCATTTCCAACTCAGCGAGCACCTGATGAAAGTGCGCGAAATGCTCGCTTCCCTCGGCGAAGCCCACAGCGCCTACAACGCCGTGCTGGCGCTCAAGCACCGCGGCGTCAATGCGCGCATGGTCGACCTCACCGGCTGGCACCGGGACTCGCCGCTACCGTTCGAGGAAATGGTGAGGGAGAGCTTCGAAGGCGTCGACCTGAGCCGCGAACTGGTGATCGCCACCGGCTACACGCACTGCAGCGAAGGCCTGATGAATACCTTCGACCGCGGCTACAGCGAAATCACCTTCGCCCAGATCGCAGCCGCCACCGGCGCCCGTGAGGCGATCATTCACAAGGAGTTCCACCTTTCCAGCGCCGACCCGAACCTGGTCGGTGCCGACAAGGTCGTGACCATCGGCCGCACCAACTATGACGTGGCCGACCAGCTGTCGAACCTCGGCATGGAGGCGATTCATCCACGCGCCGCCAAGACGCTGCGTCGCGCCGGCATCGAGCTGCGCATCAAGAATGCTTTCGAGCCCCAGCATGCCGGCACCCTCATCAGCCAGGACTACAAGAGCGAGAAGCCCTGCGTCGAGATAATCGCGGGCCGCAAGGATGTCTTCGGCATCGAGGTGTTCGACCAGGACATGCTCGGTGATGTGGCCTACGACATCGAGATCACCAAGCTGCTCAAGCAGCTCAAGATATACGTGGTCAACAAGGATTCCGACGCCAACAGCATCACCTACTACCTGTCCGGCTCGCGCAAGCTGATCAACCGCGCGGCGCGGCTGATCGAAGAGCAATATCCGGCAGCGGAAGTCACGGTGCATAACGTCGCCATCGTCTCGGCGATCGGCTCGGACCTCAAGGTCAAGGGCATCCTGGCCAAGACGGTCGCGGCGCTGGCCGAAGCCGGCATCAGCATCCAGGCCGTGCATCAGTCGATCCGTCAGGTAGAGATGCAATGCGTGGTCAACGAGGAAGACTACGACGCAGCCATCGCCGCGCTGCACCGCGCGCTGATCGAACCGGAGAATCATGGGGATGTGATCGCGGCTGCGTAACGCGAACATCCTGCGCTTGTGCCGCCGGGCCTGATCCTTCTTGCCGGGCGGCTTGCTGTCTAGCCGTTCACGACGGCCATTGCCATGCGCCGTTTTGCCTCGCGGCGGAACCAGCCAGCAAACAACAGCAGCGCCAGCACGATCTCCGCCAGGTTGCCGCCGTAGTACATCAATTGTGCGGCGGCCTCGATGTCCGTCAGCCTGTATCCAGTGTCCCTTGGGTAACCGTAGCCGTACATCACTTTGCCAAGAATCGAATGCGCCGCCGTGGCGAGGAACAACGCCACCAACCGGGTGCGAAAGCCCGCACGATGGGGTGACGGATCGGGTCCAGCAATGGCCCAGCAGAACAGATAGCCGGCGAGGAAGAAGTGCAGGTGCAGCAATACATGCACCTTGGGATCAGCGAGGCTCAACAGGTACAGCGGAGTCAGGTACACCAGATAGAGCCCCCCAACATCTAGCATCATCGCTGTGATCGGATGGGCCAGAACGCGAGCCGGTGACGATCCCAGCAGCGCCGTGATACCTCGCGCAACCGTCACCGGTACGCTGCGCAACAGCAGCGTAACCGGCTTGCCGAGCATCAGCGCGATGGGTGCGAACATTCCCAGCATGAGGTGTTGGGCCATATGCCAGCGCAGGTCGGCATGGCCCCAGGACATGACCGGCGGCGACAGCGCTATCACCAACAGGGCGCTGCCAGCGGTGAAACTTGCCAGCCGCCAGAGCGGCCATCCAGGCTGGCGACGCCCTTGCCAGAGCGCCGCGAGCAGATAGGCGAACCACACCGTGCCCGCCATCAGCAAAAGCACGAAGGCTCCGGTCATCGCCTGCAGATGTACCTGATGCTGCACGTCTGCGACCTATTGTTCGGCAGCCCGGGCGCGGCGCCAGAGCAGCACGCCGATGAGCAGCAACACCAGGCTGAAGCCATTCCAGGCAAGATCGTAGACCCACAGGTTGTCCACGTAGCGCACCTGATGCAGCTGCAACAGCTTGTGATTGACGATGCCATCGAACAACTGGAACCCGCCCGCGCCGATGAACAACCCAGCCCAGGCATGCAGCCGTGCGAGAGCGCCCGCACGGCTAAGCAGGACAAACAGATAGAACCCAGCTGCCAGCAACAACAGCTCCGCGGCATGCAGTAGCCCGTCGGAGAGGATGCCAATGGCAGGGGTCGAGCGATCGAAAAAGTGATGCCAGGCGAGAATCTGATGAAACAGGATCTCGTCGACCGCAGCCATCAGACCAATTCCGAGAAAGAGCGTGGCGCGCAGACTGCGTCTGGTATCCATCGCATTCGCAACCATGGGCGTCTCCGTCTGACTGAATGAAACGACATGCGCGGCCTGCCGGGGGGCGCCCTGCAAAGCCGTGTTTTTCAGTGACCGGCGTTTCCACGCAAGAGTTCGGGTAGTTATCTGCCCAGACATAGGGCAGTCCAGAGTCTTCGCGGCTCCTTTGCGAACCACTTGCGCAACAACCTCGATGGTATCCGAGTCAATAAAGGCGACTTCGGTCGCGATGGTCGTTTCCAGATCTCGACCACCAGCAGCATTCACGGCACCGACCACCAAGGCAAGCGGTAGAATTTCGTAAGGTTGAAAACCTTCCATTTGGCTAGAAGAGGTCGTGATTGCGGGACGCACAATCAAAACACCTCGGCCGGGTGAGGTAGCCAAGGGCAACGATTGGCTAATTTATTTTTCAATGCTTTGTCGTAGTACGTGGTGATGCCCGTAAGTGCGCCCTGAGGGATTGGAGCTGTCGGACGGAGTTTTGGATAGAGTTGGCTAGACTCTATATAAATGGAATTAAACTTTGAATATTCAAATTCGGTTCAATCCAGCGCATTACGCTTACATCACTGGCAGACTTGCCCTCCTTTAGGCGACTGTAATCCCCGAGAAATCCCGAGTAGTCATCAGGTGAGGTTGCAGCACACCCTACCAACAGCGCAGAAATAACTAAACCGGAAAAATAGTGATACTTTCATAACGTTGCTCCCTGATTGGACTACCGATTGAAAGTAGGGGATGACATGGGCGTAAGTATCCGAGGATTAATCCCAAGCCTCGATGCAATCCGCCCTCGTTAAATATTCCTAGGCTCGAAAACGAGCCTGCTATCTCTCCCGGACCACCAACTTCCCATTTCTCGCAGGACCGAGCGCATGGCCTGACTGCACCGGCTGTGCGTGCTCGCACGCGAGCCGTCTGAGGTGTGGAGCCTCACAAGCTTGTTGTCATTCGACGCGCCGGTTCGTCTGAGTGCCACCCGCGCGGACGCGTCAACGTCAGCACGTTATGACTTCTTGGTTCGTAAGCTTAACAAAGGTTGTAATTTCAACAACAGTCATAAAGGCGCTGTGAGCGTCCCTGCTCGGCCCATCGTCGATCCCAGACATAAAGCCAAATAATCTCAGCAGTGAGATCACCTATGGGACGCCAGCCATGGGAAAACAAATATTGCAAGCGCCAAACATTTATTCCTGGCAATAGGATCTTCCTGACCACTAGGATCTTATCGAAAACAGATTAAACTTCATTCACACCCAGAACCTCTGAGGCCGGCACCGCCGACCTTCTCCGCAACCTTTTCTTTACAATCGAAAGAAGCGAACTAACCTCTAGATTCAGCTGTATTATTAAATTCGTCACGCAATTGCCCCCATAACAGCGCGCGGGTTGCACTTGATGTACGTCTCGACTGACCAGCGAATGGAAGAAACTCTCTCTTTGCCCGTACGTTGGAGTTAACTTATGTCTGAATCTGGCGGAAAGTTGCGACTGGGTGCATTGGTTGCACTGGTGGTCGGATCAATGATCGGTGGCGGGATATTCTCTTTGCCACAAAGCATGGCCGCCAGCGCCGAGGTCGGCGCGGTGCTGATCGGTTGGGCCATCACCGCTGTCGGCATGCTCGCCCTCGCTCTTGTCTTTCAAACCCTCGCCAATCGCAAGCCTGACCTGGACGGCGGTGTCTACGCGTACGCCAAGGCCGGCTTTGGCGACTACATGGGTTTCTCCTCCGCCTGGGGGTATTGGATCTGTGCCTGGCTGGGCAACGTCGGATACATGGTTCTGCTGTTTAGCACCCTCGGGTATTTCTTTCCGGTTTTCGGCCAAGGCAACACGGTTGCGGCGGTAAGCTGCGCTTCTGTCCTGCTGTGGGCGGTGCATTTTCTGGTGCTGCGCGGGATAAAGGAGGCGGCGTTCATCAACCTGGTGACCACAGTCGCCAAGGTCGTACCGCTGTTTCTGTTCGTCCTGATCGCGATCTTCGCGTTCAAACTGGACGTCTTCACCGCCGATATCTGGGGCTTGAAAAATCCCGATCTGGGCAGTGTGATGAACCAGGTGCGCAACATGATGCTGGTCACAGTGTGGGTGTTCATCGGCATCGAGGGCGCGAGCATCTTCTCCGCCCGCGCCGAAAAACGCACAGACGTCGGCAAAGCCACCGTGATGGGTTTCATCATCGTTCTGCTGTTCCTGGTGCTGGTGAACGTGCTGTCGCTGGGCATCATGACTCAGCCTGAGCTGGCGAAACTGCAGAACCCTTCGATGGCCGGCGTGCTTGAGTATGTTCTCGGGTACTGGGGTGCGGTGTTGATCGCCGTCGGTCTGATCATCTCGCTGCTGGGGGCGCTGCTGTCGTGGGTGCTGCTGTGCGCGGAGATCCTGTTCGCCGCCGCCAAAGACCACACCATGCCGGAGTTTCTGCACAAGGAAAACGCCAACCACGTACCGGTCAACGCCCTGTGGCTGACCAACGCGATGGTGCAGATTTTCCTGATCATCGCCCTGCTCTCGGCCAGCACTTACCTGTCGCTGATTTACCTGGGTACTTCGATGATTCTGGTGCCGTACCTGTGGTCGGCAGCGTACGCCCTGCTGCTGGCGGTGCGCGGCGAAACCTACGAAGGCTTCCCGGCCGAACGGCGCAAGGATCTGATCATCGGCGGTATCGCGTTGATCTATGCGGTCTGGCTGCTGTATGCCGGCGGGGTGAAATACCTGCTGCTCTCGGCCCTGCTCTATGCACCCGGCGCGGTCCTGTTCGCCAAGGCCAAGCTCGAACTCAAACAAGCGGTTTTCACCAGGGTCGAGAAGCTGCTTTTCGCCGCAGTGGTGGTGGGTGCCCTAGTGGCGGCCTACGGCCTCTACGACGGCTTCCTTACGCTGTAAGTGCCAGGTTCTTATCTTTCCACTTTGACTTGTTGCCCAAGATGCGTGAGCGCGGGGTCGACATGCTGGAAGTGCACAACCTGCTGAAGTGCTGGACAGGCCCCTTGATCGGCTAACGCTCCACGTGAGAACGATCAATCGCCGCTTTGCCACCGGACCCGAGGGCCCGAAGGTCAGGCAGCCTGCGAATTCGCCCGCCATACTGAAGGTCGCGATGATCGGTCAACTCGCGAACATCGAAGCGATTGTCCAAAGCAGCACCGGTACTTGTGTCAGTACGGCGAAGCCGGATATCAGCCATCGATAAATGAGGACCTGCAGGGGCAATCCCAGCCTCTGCCCTTCTCCCACGCCTTGAAAGGAGAAAATCCATGGCCAAATTCGAACCGGGGCATTTGCACATCGAGCGACATGCGTTGAACAAGGACGATGTCAGTTACGACCTGAACCTGGACTATGAGGTCAGCACCAATCCAAAAGGGGAAAAAGGCATCCAGTTCACCATGCACGGCAGCATCCAGGGCAAGGACATGAATGAAACCTTCTTCCTGCCCAAAGGGGAGGCCTACAACTTTGCCATCAACGTGACACGAATCGCCGAGAAATACGGCATTCCCAAGACCCATAGCAAGATCGGCTCAACGCACAAATATTACGACCTGGTGTTTGAGGATATCCGTCGGCAGCTGGACATGAAATCCGGCGACCCGGTGAACATCCAGCACTTCGAATAACTGCGGACCATACTGGTGGAGTGCCGTTTATCGGCAATACAGCGATGACCATCGCGCCACCAAGAATAGCGTGGCCCGGACTGGACCTTCCTGCACGCTGCAAAGGCGTTGTTAGTGATTGGCGCTCCACGCAAGAGGTCGGAAGTTGATCTGCCCAGGCGCAAGGGCAGGGAAACTTCAGTAGAATTCGCGCACTTTTTATACGTGTACGAGTCACCGCACCATGACCAGCGCCCCCCGCACCGAACTGCTCTCTCCCGCCGGCACCCTGAAGTCCATGCGCTACGCCTTTGCCTATGGCGCCGACGCGGTATACGCAGGCCAGCCGCGATACAGCCTGCGCGTGCGCAACAACGAGTTCGACCACGCGAATCTCAAGCTCGGCATCGACGAAGCGCACGCGCTGGGCAAGCAGTTCTACGTGGTGGTCAACATCGCGCCACATAACGCCAAGCTCAGAACCTTCATCAAGGATCTGGCGCCGGTGGTGGCGATGGGGCCGGACGCGCTGATCATGTCCGATCCCGGCCTGATCATGCTGGTGCGCCAGCACTTCCCCGAGATGACCATTCACCTCTCGGTACAGGCCAATGCGGTGAACTGGGCCACGGTCAAGTTCTGGCACCAACAGGGGGTTAGCCGCGTGATTCTTTCCCGCGAGCTGTCGCTGGAAGAAATCGACGAGATCCGCCAGCAGGTGCCGGACATGGAACTGGAAGTCTTCGTCCACGGCGCGCTGTGCATGGCCTATTCGGGACGCTGCCTGCTCTCGGGCTACATCAACAAGCGCGACCCTAACCAGGGCACCTGCACCAACGCTTGCCGCTGGGAGTACAAGACCCACGAGGCCAAGGAGAACGAACTCGGCGAAGTGGTGCACCAGTATGAGCCGATTGCCGTGCAGCAAGCCGAGCCAGGCCGGACCGAGCCCACACTGGGCGTAGGCAAGCCCACCGACGCACTGTTCCTTCTGGAGGATTCCAGCCGCCCCGGCGAGTTCATGGAGGTCAGCGAGGACGAGCACGGGACCTACATCATGAACTCCAAGGATCTGCGCGCCGTGCAACATGTCGAGCGCCTGGTCCAGATGGGCGTGCACTCGCTGAAAATTGAGGGCCGCACCAAGTCCCATTACTATGTGGCGCGCACCGCCCAGGTCTACCGCAAGGCCATCGACGACGCGTTGGCCGGCAAGCCGTTCGACAAATCTCTGATGGACACTCTCGAATCCCTCGCCCACCGCGGCTACACCGAAGGTTTCCTGCGCCGCCACGTGCATGATGAATACCAGAACTACGAACGTGGTTTCTCGCTCTCCGAGCGCCAGCAATTCGTCGGCGAACTGACCGGCGAGCGCCGCAACGGCCTGGCAGAAGTCAAGGTGAAGAACCGCTTCGCGGTCGGCGACAGGCTGGAGCTGATGACCCCCCAAGGCAACCTCAACCTGCGCCTGGAACAACTGCAGAACAAGCGCGGCGAAGCGATCGATGTCGCGCCGGGCGACGGCCACACCGTCTACCTGCCCGTGCCGGACGATGTAGACCTGAAGTACGCGCTGCTGATGCGCGAGCTGAACGGGGAGACGACAAGGGGATAAGGGCAGCTGAACTCCGTTTCACCCCGTCCCACCGGTCGTGTTCAAGCGAGCGGCCCTGTTCGGCCCCTTGGCGGTCTCCGCCGTGCGGTTCGTTGTAGCCAACGCCACCCGCTGGGCTAAGGGTCTTGAACGATGCGCCTGATTGGCAGGGCTTCGACGGCGCAGGAATCACGTTCGCCTGGTATGGGGTGACGCGGCACGGCTCTGGCTCCTGCCACCTATCCCAGCAGCTGGGCGAACTGCGCGGCAGGCACCGGGCGACTTATGAGGTAGCCCTGGATTTCGTCGCAGCGCTGCTCCTTCAGGAAATCCATCTGCGCCTGGGTTTCCACGCCCTCGGCGACGACCTCCAGCCCCAGGCCGTGCACCATCGCGATGATCGCGCGGATGATCGCCTTATCCTCGCTGGAGTGATCGAGCTCTGAAATGAAGGTCTTGTCGATCTTCACGTAGTCCACCGGGAATCGCTTGAGATAACTCAGCGACGAATAACCCGTACCGAAGTCATCGATGGCCAGCTTCACGCCCAGCACGCGCAACTGTTTGCAGATGCTTATGGCATTTTCGACATCGTCTAGCAGCTGGCTTTCGGTCAGTTCGAGCTCCAGCATAGCGGCCGGCAGACCGGTTTCCTCGAGGGTTTGGCGCACCAGGCTGACCAGATTGCCCTGCCGCAACTGCTTGGCCGAAAGGTTGACCGACACCCGGATGCAAGCCAGTCCGTCCAGCTGCCATTGGCGCGCCTGCCAGCAGGCCTGACGCAGAACGAATTCGCCCAGCGCAACGATCAGGCCCGTGTCCTCGGCCAGCGCGATGAAGTGTGCCGGCGTCAGCAAACCCTGCTCGGGGTGATGCCAGCGCACCAGAGCCTCAGCGGCGCCAAATTGGCCTTCCTGCAAGCTCAGACGCGGCTGATAGAAGACTTCCAGCTGGCCTTTCTCCAACGCCTGACGCAGCTGATTTTCCAATTTCAGGTTTTCCAATCCCGAGGCCTGCAGGCGATCGGTGAAAAACTGCAATGTGTCGCCGCCCAGATGTTTGGCATGCTGCATAGCCATGTTGGCCTGTGCCAGCAAGGTGGCGGGCTCGCGCGCGTTGTCGGGCAGCAGGCTGACGCCGATGGACGCACTGACCACCAGTTCCTGTCCTGCGATGGTCATCGGCTTGCGTATCCGCCCCAGCAGGCGACTGCCCACATGGGCGAGGCTCGAAAGGCTGCCATAGCCCTCTAACAGCACCACGAACTCATCGCCCGATAGCCGGGCGACGGTGTCCGCGCCGGTCAGGCTGTACACCAGACGCCGTGAGATCAAGCTGAGAAGCTGGTCCGCGGCCTCATGGCCAAGGCTGTCGTTGAGCACCTTGAAGCGGTCCAGATCGATATAGAGCACCGCCAGGTGCCCGGTAGCGCCTCGGGCCCGCTGACAGGCATCGTGCAGGCGCTCTTTGAGCAGGCTACGGTTGGCCAAGCCGGTGAGCTCGTCGTAGCGACTCAGGTAGCGCAGGCGGTCCTCGACCTGACGCCGCAGCGTGAGATCGGAAATGAAGGCCACCACGTTGCTGATCGCGCCATTGGCGTCACGCACGGCGCGTAACTGAACCCACTGCGGATAGGTTTCGCCATTCTTGCGCGCCTCGATGAGCTCGCCTTGCCAGCTGCCATCGCAACGCAACGCTTCTCGCACGCTCGCGTATTGCTGCCTGGATTCCGCCGAGCTGGCCAACCGCGCGACGCTGTGGCCGACCAACTCTTCGCGGCTGTAACCGGACAGCTCGCAACAGGCATCATTGACCGCCAGCAGGCGATACGCTGCGTCCATGATCGCCACCCCTTCGCGCGCAGCCTCGAACACCACGGCGGCCAGGCGCTGTTGCTCGGCCTGGCGGCGCGCCTCGCTAATGTCGCGACGGGTGCCGATCATGCGCAAGGCGCGCCCTTCCTTGTCACGCTGGATCACCCGACCGCGGTCCTCGATCCACAGGTAGCTGCCATCGTCCCGCTGGATGCGATACTCCACCCGGTAGGTTTCGCTCGCGCCTTTCAGGTGCGCCAACATGATTTCCCGCACGCGCGGCACGTCATCGGGGTCCACGCTGTGCCAACGTCCATCATCCCGCCCGGCCGGCAGGCCGGAATGGTCGATAACCATGCTCCAGCCGGAGTGATGCACTTCATCGTGCTGCAGGTCCCAGTCCCACAGCCCCAACTCACTGGCTTCCATGGCAAGGCTCAGACGCGCCTCGCTCCGGCTCAACGCCTCCACCGCCTTGGCCAGCTCAACGGTACGCTCGGCGACACGCAGTTCGAGGCTGTCAAAGGCTTCACGCAACTGTCGCTCGGCAAGCCGGCGCTGGCTGACCTCGCGGGCCAGATCGGCATTCAGCTCTACTGCCTGGTTGCTGACCTGCGTCAACCGCTGGATCAGCAGCGCATTGTCCGCACGCTGGCGCAGGCTCTGAGTGACCAGCCGATTGATCTGCCAGGCGATCATGCCAAGCGTGACCAGCAGGATCAGCCCCAACACCCCCCAACCGCGTTGAATGGGTTGATCGCTGCCGATCAGGAGCAGGCCCGCAGGCAGCAAGCAAGGCAAAGTGAAACTCAAGAACGCCCAAAGCGATACACCGCAGGCAACACTGCCGGCGACCACGACGGAGCTCAGCAAGCCATACAGCAACGCCTGCACCAAAAACCCCTCGGCGGGCACCAGTACGACCATCGCATAGCCAAGTAACACGGCAGACAGCGCATTACCCAGCAGCAACCCTTGCAACCAGAGCGGCCTCGTCCGTGCAACCACATCGGCTCTGGCAAATGCCAAGCCCTGCTGCAAACGTGCTAGCGCCAATCCCAGCGTGCAAAAGGACCACAGCATGAGCTCGAACTGGCCATGCTCGCGCCAGAGCACGGCCGGTACCAACAGACTGGCCAGCATCAGCAGTAGCAGCGGCAGCCGCAAACCATTAAACAGGAGCCGCATCCGCTCGGTATGTTGGTCGGCATCTTCATGCCCGCACGCATCGAGCTCATCGTCGATCGAAAGCGTCTCAGGGCTGGCTTGAGCAGGATGGGTCATTGTTATTTTCGTTGTGCTGGTGATCCGGAATGACTCTTCGCAGGGTAATGACGGATGGTTCGAAGCGCGGCTGCCCGATAAGCAGCCGTTCGATGAACCGGCCGATAATGGCACGTTGCCGGCCCAGCGTCATTCCCTGCTCAAACAAAGAAGGACTCAACCCCACCCCGCGGCACACTCACCGACGAAAGGTGCGCGGGCCAATCGATTCCGTCGGCAACTGCAGCTACAGACTCGGGACGGCGAGCGCATCCGCGGCATTTCCCATAGAATGCCGCGATGCATGACGATCTCTCTCTCCTATTGAATTCCCTCAACGATGCCCAGCGCCAGGCCGTGGCCGCGCCGCTGGGGCGTCAACTGGTGCTGGCTGGTGCAGGTTCCGGCAAGACCCGCGTGCTGGTGCACCGGATTGCCTGGCTTCATCAGATTGAACACGCCTCGCTGCATTCGATCCTGTCGGTGACCTTTACCAACAAGGCCGCTGCCGAGATGCGCCAGCGCATCGAGCAGTTGCTGCACGTCAACCCGCAGGGCATGTGGGTCGGCACCTTCCACGGCCTCGCCCATCGCCTGCTGCGCGCGCACTGGCAGGAAGCGCAGCTGGCGCAGAATTTCCAGATTCTGGATTCCGACGACCAGCAGCGCTTGGTCAAGCGGGTGATTCGCGAGCTGGGCCTGGACGAGCAGCGCTGGCCGGCGCGCCAGGCGCAATGGTGGATCAACGCCCAGAAGGACGAAGGCCTGCGTCCGAAGAACATCCAGGCCGGCGGCGACCTGTTCCTCGCCACTCAGCTGAAGATCTACGAAGCCTACGAGCAGGCCTGCGCGCGCGCTGGGGTGATCGATTTCTCCGAGTTGCTGCTGCGTGCGCTGGATTTGTGGCGCAACCATCCTGGCCTGCTGGAGCACTACCAGCGGCGCTTCCGCCACGTGCTGGTGGATGAATTCCAGGACACCAACGCCGTGCAGTATGCTTGGCTGCGCCTGCTGGCCAAGGGCGGCGAGAGCCTGATGGTGGTCGGCGATGATGACCAGTCGATCTACGGCTGGCGCGGCGCGCGGATCGAGAACCTGCACCAGTTCAGCCAGGACTTCGCTGACGCCGAAACCATTCGCCTGGAGCAGAACTACCGCTCCACCGCCTGCATTCTCAAGGCCGCCAACGCGCTGATTGCCAACAATCAGGGACGGCTGGGCAAGGAGCTGTGGACCGAGGGCTGTGAAGGCGAGCCAATCAGCCTCTACGCCGCGTTCAACGAACACGACGAAGCGCGCTATGTGGTCGAGAGCATCGAGAAGGCGATCCGTGACGGCATGAGTCGCAGCGAAATCGCCATCCTCTACCGTTCCAACGCCCAGTCACGGGTGCTTGAGGAAGCGCTGCTGCGCGAGAAGATCCCCTACCGCATCTACGGCGGCCAGCGCTTCTTCGAGCGCGCCGAGATCAAGAATGCCATGGCCTACCTGCGCCTGATCCAGACCCGCGACAACGACGCGGCGCTGGAGCGGGTGATCAACGTGCCGGCGCGCGGCATCGGCGAGAAGACTGTCGAATCCCTGCGTCAGCTGGCACGCACCCAGGAAACTTCAATGTGGGCCGCGCTGCACCAGGCCGTGGGCACCAACGCGGTATCCGGCCGTGCAGCCAGCGCGCTGAATGCCTTTGTCGAGCTGATTGACACCCTCGCCCTGAAGGTCGAGGGCATGCAGCTGCATAGCATGGCGCAGCTGGTTATCGAGCAATCCGGCCTGCTCGCCTACCACCGCGACGAGAAGGGAGAGAAAGCCCAGGCACGGGTGGAAAACCTTGAGGAACTGGTGTCTGCCGCGCGCGCCTTCGACAACTTCAGCGACGAGCAGGAAGACGAGCAGACGCCGCTGGCGGCCTTCCTCGACCACGCCTCGCTGGAGGCCGGCGAGCAGCAGGCCGGCGACCACGAGGACAGCGTGCAACTGATGACTCTGCACAGCGCCAAGGGCCTGGAGTTCCCGCTGGTATTCCTAGTGGGCATGGAAGAAGGACTGTTCCCGCATAAGATGAGCCTGGAGGAATCCGGCCGTCTGGAAGAGGAACGCCGTCTGGCCTACGTGGGTATCACCCGCGCCATGCAGCAGCTGACCATCACCTATGCCGAAACCAGGCGCCTGTATGGCAGCGAGACCTACAACAAGATCTCGCGCTTCGTACGTGAAATTCCACCGGCGCTGGTCAGGGAAGTTCGCCTGAGCAACACCGTAAGCCGCTCGTTCAACAGTAGAGGGATGAGTGGCGCATCGATGTTCGATGGTGCCGGCGTACCGGATACCCCGTTCAGCCTGGGCCAGCGCGTACGCCACTCGCTGTTTGGCGAAGGCACCATTCTCAACTTTGAAGGCTCCGGCGCCCAGGCACGGGTGCAGGTGAACTTCGAGAGCGAAGGCAGCAAATGGCTGATGCTGAGCTACGCCAAACTCGAAGCGTTGTAAAACCCTTGACCGTAGCGCGGTTTTCAACCGCGCTACGGCTCAGAGAGCCGCTGATTCCAGAGCAACGCCACCAAGGAAACCAGAGCCCCATGAAACGCCGCCACCTAGTTGCTGCCACCGCGCTGCTTGCCACGCTGGGCCTCACCGGCTGCAAGGACGAACAAGCCAAATCCGCTGTTTCACCAACCGCGGGCGAGCCGGCCCAGGTCTATCACTGGAAGATGGTCACCGCTTGGCCGAAGAACTATCCGGGTGTGGGAACCTCAGCCGAGCGCCTGGCTGAGCGCATCACCACCATGAGCGGTGGCCGCCTGGCCATCAAGGTATACGCCGCCGGTGAGCTGGTTCCTGCCTTGGAAGTTTTTGACTCTGTCTCGCGCGGCACCGCCGAGCTGGGTCACGGCGCGGCTTATTACTGGAAGGGCAAGGTACCGACCGCACAGTTCTTTACCTCGGTGCCGTTCGGGCTTTCGGCCATCGAGATGAACGCCTGGTTGAGCCGGGGCGGCGGCCAGCAGTTCTGGGAGGAAGCCTATGCGCCCTTCGGCGTGAAGCCGATGGTAGTAGGCAACAGCGGCATGCAGATGGGCGGCTGGTTCAACAAGGAAATCCATTCGCTGGCCGACCTCAAGGGGCTGAAGATCCGCATGCCGGGCCTGGGCGGCGAAGTGTTGAGCCGGCTCGGCGCTACCAGCGTCAACCTGCCCGGCGGGGAGGTGTTCACTTCGCTGCAGACCGGCGCCATCGACGCCACCGACTGGGTCAGCCCCTATAACGATCTAGCCTTCGGCCTGCACAAGGCAGCGCGCTATTACTACTACCCCGCCTGGCAGGAACCCCAGGCGGTACTGGAACTGCTGGTCAACCAGAAGGCCTTCGACAGCTTGCCCAAGGACCTGCAGGCGATTGTCACCGAGGCGACCCGCGCCGCCAGCCGCGACATGCTCGACGACTACACTTACAACAATGCCATCGCGCTGGAGCAGCTCAAGACATACGGCACCCAGCTCAAGCGATTCCCGGACGAAGTGCTCGCCGCGATGCGCGAGCAATCGGACCTGGTACTCGGCGAACTGGCCGCACAAAGCGAGCTGAACGGCCGCATCTGGGCTTCAATGAAGGCGTTTCAGGCTCAAGTCGAGCCCATGCACGAGATTTCCGAGAAAGAGCTGTACAACTGGCGTTGAATCGCTCGCCCATTGGTGAGAAGGCCAACCCGAGAAACGGAGCAGCCTTCTCACCAGAGCAGCAGGCAAGCAATGACGCTGGCCTACCCGGCTACCGGTATCAGTACGCTGCGTATTTGGCCTCAATGGTGCGCTGCTCGCGGATGTGCTGCTCATAGGTCAGCTGCTTGTCTTCAAGACGATGATCCAGCTCGCGCAGTTCCCGCGCCTTGTTGCGCTCGGCTTCCATCTTGGTCGCATAGTAGTTGCGGCTCTTGGCAGAGGCGGCGGTGTCGAAGGGCATCCACAGCGGGCCAAGGAATGGATACAGGGGCAGCGTGGTCACGCCCAATACGTAGTGCCCGGTATAGAAATAGCCTGCGCCCGGGAAGATCCCTAGCACCGCTGCGGTACCAACACTTTTCTCCTTGACCAGCAGCCCCTTCTCTTCGTAGATAGCCAGTTCGCGTTTCTGCCCTTCAGCCAGGTGGGTAGTACAGCCCTGCAAGGCCAGCGTGCAGGTGATGGCTGCTGTGAGGGCAACGAGAGATTTCATCCGATACTCCATGTTTAATCGGTACAGAACCGCCTAAAAGGCTTTACCCGCGCTTCGGGCGGCGAGAGGGTAGTCGAAAAGCGAACAGATCGAAACCAAAGTGCCATCACAGCGGGCAGCACAAAGCCTGAAACACTTATCGCTGGCGTTGTGTCGTCCCCCTGTGCAACATGGCGCGCGTACCTCCACTAATAAAGCGGGAACACTCAATGCAACGTGTGCTAAGCATCTTCATGGCACTGTGTATCGGTCTGACTCTCAGCATCGATGCCCATGCCAAGCGCTTCGGCGGCGGCAAGAGCTTCGGCTCGGCACCCAGCCACCAGACTCGCCAGGCGCAACCCCAGCAACGCAACGACGCCGCCACTCAGCAAGCTGGCCGTCAGCAACCTGCCGCAAGCGGCGCTTCGCGCTGGCTCGGCCCGCTGGCTGGCCTGGCCGCTGGTGGTCTGCTGGCCTCGATGTTCATGGGCGACGGCTTCGACGGCATCCAGTTCATGGATATCCTGATCCTTGGCCTGATTGCGTTCGTGATCTTCCGCTTCATCTCCGCACGTCGACGCCAGCAGCAGCCAGCCGTAGCTGGCCACGCACCGATGCAGCGGGAAATGCCACAGCAGCCGTCTATCTTCGGCGGCAGCAACACTGCGGCCGTAGCGACGGCACCGGTGATCAACGCACCCGCCTGGTTCAACGAGCAAAGCTTCGTTGGCGCCGCTCGCGAGCATTTCCTGTCGCTGCAGCAGCACTGGGATGCCAACGAGATGGACAAGATCGCCGAGTTCGTCACGCCGCAACTGCTTGAGTTCCTCAAGCGCGAGCGCGCCGAGATCGGTGATGCCTACCAGTCCACCTATGTCGACGATCTGCAGATCCAGCTCGACGGTGTGGACGACGACGCCGAGAAGACCACCGCCACCCTGACCTTCGTCGGCGTGTCGAAGAACTCGCGCTTCGATCAGGGCGAGCCCTTCAGCGAAAGCTGGCGTATGGAGCGTGCCCAGGGCGAGAACCAGCCTTGGCTGGTGGCTGGTATCCGCCAGAACGCCTGATCCCTATCGGCGACACAAGAACCCGGGCTTGCCCGGGTTTTTTATTGCGCCGTCGAACGGCCGGTTGCGGCCCAAGCCAAACGGCACTGAACCAAGACCTTCTGCGTGCGTCTATGCTTCTCGCGTCGTACCCAGGAGGACATTCCGCGTGTCAGGGATCATTGCATTCGCCTCGGACATCAAGGCTCTAGCCCACCACCGCCGACAGGCGCTCGCATCGTCCCGCATGGCTTCAGTTGCCTCATGAGCAGCACTCGCCTGCCTTCTGTCGACCGCCTGCTGCGCGCGCCTGCCTGTGCGCCGTTGCAGCAACGCTACGGCCGTGATGCGCTGCTCGACACCTTGCGCGACCTGCTTGACGAGCTTCGTGAACCGGCCCGTATGGGGCAGCTTGCGGCGCTGGAGCTGTCCGAGGCCGTGCTGGCAGGTCGTGCCGGTGAGCGCTTGGCCAAGCAGCATCGCAGTCGTGTGCGACGCGTCTTCAACCTCACCGGCACCGTGCTGCATACCAACCTCGGCCGCGCGCTGTTGCCGGACGAGGCCGTCGAGGCGATCACCCTCGCCGCGCGCTATCCGCTGAATCTGGAATTCGATCTGGCAACGGGCAAGCGTGGCGACCGCGATGACCTCATCGAAGGGCTTATCCGCGAGCTGACCGGCGCCGAGGCCGTCACCGTGGTCAACAACAATGCTGCTGCCGTGCTGCTCGCGCTCAATAGCCTGGGCGCGCGCAAGGAAGGCATTATTTCCCGCGGTGAGCTGATCGAGATCGGCGGCGCCTTTCGCATCCCCGACATCATGGCCCGCGCCGGGGTGAAGCTGCATGAGGTCGGCACCACCAACCGCACCCACGCCAAGGACTACCAAGCGGCCATCAACGTCCGCTCAGGCCTGCTGATGCGGGTGCACACCAGCAACTACAGCGTGCAGGGTTTCACCGCCAGCGTGGCCACCGGGGAACTCGCCGCCATCGCCCATGAGCACGGCTTGCCGCTGTTGGAAGACCTCGGCAGCGGTAGCCTGCTGGATCTGTCGCGCTGGGGCCTGCCCAAGGAGCCCACCGTGCAGGAAGCGCTGCGCGACGGCGCCGATATCGTCACTTTCAGCGGTGACAAGCTGCTCGGCGGCCCGCAGGCCGGGCTGATCGTGGGCAACAAAGCACTGATCGAAAAGATCAAGAAGAACCCGCTCAAGCGCGCCCTGCGGGTGGACAAGCTGACCCTGGCCGCGCTGGAAGCGGTACTCAACCTCTACCGCGACCCGGACCGCCTTGCCGAACGCCTGACCAGCCTGCGCCTGCTCAGCCGTCCCCAGCAGGATATTCGCCTGCAAGCCGAACGCATCGCGCCGGCGCTCGCCGCAGTGCTCGGCGAGACCTGGCAGGTCACCGCCAGCGACGCCCTGGGCATGATCGGCAGCGGCGCCCAGCCAGTCGCGAGGTTGCCCAGCGCTGCGCTGTGCATCCGCCCGAAACAACCCAAACGCCTTCGAGGACGCAACCTGCGACAGCTGGAAGAAGCCCTGCGTTGCCTGCCGATTCCGATACTCGGGCGCGTGGCAGAAGACACCCTCTGGCTGGACCTGCGCCAGCTCGACGACGAACCGGCGTTTCTCGAACAACTGCCGCAGCTGCAGCAGGAAATGGCGACGTGATCGTCGGTACCGCCGGGCATATCGATCATGGCAAGACCGCGCTGCTCAAGGCCCTTACCGGCCAACAGGGCGATCGCCGCCGTGAAGAGCGCGAACGCGGCATCACCATCGACCTGGGCTATGCCTATGCCGACCTGGGTGATGGCAACCTGACCGGCTTCATCGATGTGCCGGGCCACGAACGCTTCGTGCATAACATGCTGGCCGGCGCCAGCGGCATCGACTGCCTTCTGCTGGTAGTGGCCGCGGATGACGGGGTGATGCCGCAAACGCGCGAGCACCTGGCCATCGTCGAGCTGCTGGGGATTGACCAGGCACTCGTCGCGCTGACCAAGATCGACCGGGTCGAGCCGTCGCGGCTCGCCGAGGTGCGTCAGCAGATCAGCGCATTGCTGCAACCCGGTCCACTGGCAGGGGCACCGATCTTTCCGGTCTCATCCACCACCGGCCATGGCATCGGCGACCTACGCCAGGCCTTGCGCGAACAGGCGGAGCTCGTCCGCTCGCGTAGCACCAACGGCCATTTTCGCCTGGCCATTGACCGGGCCTTCAGCGTGACCGGCGCCGGCGTGGTTGTCACTGGAACCGCCTTTGCCGGCACTGTCCAAGTTGGCGACGAATTGTCCCTGAGTCCCAGCGGGCGACGCGTACGTGTGCGCGGCCTCCACGCGCAAAACCGTAAAGCGCAGGAAGCACACGCAGGCCAGCGGGTTGCGGTGAACCTCTCCGGCGAGCGCCTGGCCGTCGAGCAGATCAGCCGCGGCGACTGGCTGCTGGCACCCTCGCTGGAAGCTGTATCGCAACGCATCGATATCGAATTCACCCTGCTTGCCAGTGAAACCCGCGCCCTCAAACACTGGTCTCCGGTGCATGTGCACCTAGGCGCGCAGGATGTCACCGGGCGCATTGCCCTGCTGGAAGGCGAATTTATCGCGCCCGGCGGGCTTGTCCATGCGCAACTTCAGCTCAACGAGCCCGTGCACGCAGTACATGGCGATCGGGTGGTGCTGCGCGACCAGTCCGCACAACGCACCCTGGGCGGCGGTCGCGTGCTCGACCCCTTCGCCCCTCCACGCAATCGACACCGCCAGGCGCGGCTGGCCCAACTACGCGCACTGGCGGGCGAAACTCTGGAAGAAATCCTGCCGCACCTGCTGCCCAGCGCCATCAACGGCGTGCCCCCTGCCAATCTAGAACGCCAGTTCAATCGGCCACGGCACACCTGGCAACTTCCGGACGACGTAATAGAGATCACCACAGGGTACGGTTTCCGGATATTCGAGCGCCCCTGCTGGGACTATCTGAGCCAGAGCCTGATCGCCGCCTTGCGACGCTTCCATGAGGAGCAACCCGACGAACTCGGTCCCGATCGCGACCGTCTACGCCGCTATGCCCTATCCCAGCTGGAGCGCCCCGTTTTCATCGCCCTGCTGGAACAGGCACTGGCCGAAGGCACGGTACAGGCCAGCGGCCCCTGGCTGCACCTGTCCGAACACCAGGTACGCTTGAGCGACGAAGAAGAAATATTGAAGGTGCAGCTGTGGCCGTTGCTCGACGCGCAAGGCTTCAACCCTCCCTGGGTACGCGACCTGGCTCGCGAACTGGCGATAGGCGATGATCATGTGCGCGTCCTGCTGCGCAAGCTCGCCCGCCTTGGTGAGCTGCAACAGGTGGTAAAGGATCTGTTCTACACCGAAACGTCCATCCGCAAGTTAGCGACGATCCTGCTGGAGATGGAGCGACAAACCGGCGTGATCCAAGCCGCCAACTTCCGCGATCACATCCAACTGGGCCGCAAACGCAGCATCCAGCTACTGGAACACTTCGACCGCATCGGTCTTACCCGCCGCTTCGGCAACGAGCGCAAGATCCGACCCGACAGTTCCCTGGCATCGGAGCTGGCCAACTGAAGCCGGAATAAAGAATACTCGGTCATAGCCAGACGCTTTCGCCGCTCTGCTGTCCTATGAGCGGGAAAGACATCGAATGAGGAAGGCAATCGCACCCGGTGGTGCGGCCGGGCTTCAAACCCGGTTGGGGACGGCAGCCGTTCCTGGGTGAGTTCGACTCTCACTGCCTTCCGCCACCCTCTCTCCTTCCCTCGATTTCGGGCACTCGCGCGAATGCCGTTTCGGCTTGAAAGGCCCGCCGTTGGGCTTCCCGTTGAGGCTCACCACTCGTCTAGCTTCTTGGACAGCCCTCTGGGCGTATGCTTGAGTTTGTTAGTAATAACAAGCCACGCCATCACGGTGTGACTACCTGCCCCACACGCTCCGACAGCGAGCATTTGTAGCGCCATGCTTTATGGATGATGTTTCGCTTCGGTGCCGCACTTTTGGCCTGCCGGCGGATATTCCAGTTTTTTTGTTGCATTCCTACCCGTTTATCGAGGTGGCACAATGGAATTTATCCACGAGATTCTGAGCAAGTCACCGGACATTGCGTTATTCCTGTCGCTGGCAATCGGCTACTGGATCGGCAATTTCCGTTTCGGCAAATTCCAGCTAGGCGGCGTCGCCGGGTCGTTGTTGGCCGGCGTGGCGATCAGTCAGTTTGGGGTCACCATCGATGACGGCGTCAAGGCTGTCCTGTTTGCCATATTCATCTACGCGGTGGGCGTTGAAAGCGGACCACAATTCTTCCGTTCACTGGGACGCAAGACCATCCGAGAAATCGTGATGTCGGTCGTCATGGCGGTCAGCGGGCTTATTACCGTGGTTGTCGCCGCAAAGATCATGGGCTTCGATAAAGGCCTGGCAGCCGGGATCGCCTCAGGCGCGATGACCCAATCCGCGGTCATCGGCACCGCCGGTGCGGCGATCGCCAAGCTGGGCCTCCCCCCGGAGCAGGTTCAGGCCCTTCAGGACAACGTCGCGGTAGGCTATGCCGTGACGTATATCTTCGGAACGCTGGGCGCCATCATCATGTGCGTCAACGTCCTGCCCTGGTTCATGAAACGCTCCATACGTGACGACGCGGTCAAGGCTGAAGCGGCACAGATGACGGGCCCCAAGGTTTACAAACCCGGTGAAGAACCTGCACTACCCACGCTGGTAGGACGGGTTTACCGTATCGATCAGCACGTGGCGGGTCAGACGGTCGCTCAGCTTGAGGCCTCCAGGCAAGACGGTGGGCAGGTCACCGTCGAGCGTATCAAACGCGGCAGCGATCTGGTGGGCGTCTCACCGGATACGGTTCTGGCGGCCGGTGACGTGGTGCTGGTGGTTGGCCGACGCGCTGGTGTCGTCGCCCTGGCGCAGCAACTCGGCACCGAGCTGGTGGCGGACCCCGACATGGACGTGGTAGTGGGCCAGCAGGATGTCACCCTCCACAACCCCGCGTTGGCCAAGCATTCGCTGGCTCAAATCCAACAGGAAACCGGCGAGGCATTGCGCCATGGCGTGTATATCGTCGGCATCAAGCGCGAAGGCCAGGCGCTGACGCTGAAACCTGATACGACCGTGGCGACAGGCGACCTGATCACGCTTTACGGCACCCCGGAAGACATTCAGCGGGTGTCCAAGCAAATGGGGACCATTATTGTGCCCAGCATGAAGACCGACTGGATTTTCCACGGCTTCGGACTGGTGGTCGGCCTGCTGATCGGCCTGCTCGTGGTGCGCTGGGGATCAGTGCCGCTCACCCTGGGCAGTGGCGGGGGCGCGCTCATTTCGGGCCTGATCTTTGGTTGGTATCGAAGCCATCACATGGCGCTGGGCAACTTGCCCCTGGCGGCCTCGACATTGATGCGCGATCTCGGCCTAGCCGGTTTCGTCGCGGTGGTGGGCCTGCAGGCAGGGCGCCAGGCCGTCGAAACCGTTATCGCCCACGGCCTTTCGATCTTCCTTGTCGGTGTGGTGGTTACCATCCTGCCCCTCTTCATCACCATGCTCGTGGGCCGCTACATTCTGCGCTACGACAACACCGCGGTATTGGCAGGCGCGCTCTCCGGCGCACGCAGTTCCAACCCGGCCTTCGGTGAAGTCCTCAACAAGGCGGGCAATTCCGTTCCGACCGTTCCCTTCGCCGTGACCTATGCCCTGGCCAACGTGTTCCTCACGCTGCTCGGGCCTCTGGTCGTAGCCTTGGTTTAACAGAGAGGTGAATGCCATGAGCGATGAACACGTCAAGAATGATGATGAGTACGCAAAGTTCGCCAATCTGAGCCCCTTCGAGCTCAAAGACGAGTTAATGAAGCTGGCCTCCGGTAAGGCAAACCGGATGATGCTCAATGCCGGACGGGGTAACCCCAACTTTCTGGCGACCCTGCCTCGGCGAGCGTTCTTCCGCCTGGGACTATTCGCCACCTCCGAGTCCGAGCTGTCGTACTCCTATATGCCCAATGGCGTCGGCGGCTTGCCCCACATCGAGGGGATTGAGGGGCGCTTCGAGCGCTTCATTGCTCAACACCATGATCAGCCTGGTGTGGTGTTTCTGGCCAAAAGCATCAGTTATGTGCGCGACCAGCTTGGGCTTTCGGCGCCGGCCTTCCTGCATGAAATGGTCGACGGCATCCTGGGGTGCAATTACCCCGTTCCGCCACGGATGCTGACCATTTCCGAACAGGTGGTATGCCACTACATCGTCAAGGAAATGATCGGTGGCTACGTTCCCGCCGGAGACGTCGATCTCTTTGCCGTGGAGGGCGGTACGGCAGCAATTGCCTATATCTTCCACACGCTGCAACAAAACGGTCTGATCAAGCGCGGCGATAAGGTCGCCATCGGTTTACCGGTGTTCACGCCCTACATTGAAATTCCGGCACTGGAAGAGTACGGCCTGGAGCAGGTGCGTATCGATGCAAGTCCCGACGAAGCCTGGCAATACCCGGAGGCAGAACTCGAGAAGCTGAGAGACCCGGCCATCAAGATGTTCTTCTGCATCAACCCCAGTAATCCGCCCTCCGTGAAAATGGATGACCGCAGCCTGGAGCTTGTTGCCCGCATCGTGAAGGAATCGCGGCCCGACCTGTTCATCCTGACGGACGACGTATATGGCACCTTCGCCGACGATTTCCGCTCACTGTTCGCCATCTGCCCTCGCAACACCATCCTCGTGTACTCCTTTTCCAAGTACTTCGGAGCTACGGGTTGGCGGCTGGGGGTGATCGCGACGCACAAGGACAACGTGTTCGATAAGACGCTGGAAGGTTATTCAGAAGAGGCGCATGCGACGCTCAACAAGCGCTACCAATCCATTGTTACCGATGTGCAGCAGCTCAAGTTCATCGACCGCCTGGTCGCCGACAGCCGCGCTGTCGCCCTGAACCACACCGCAGGCCTGTCAACGCCACAGCAGGTGCAAATGGTTCTGTTCGCCCTCTTCGCCCTGATGGATGAAAGCGACAGCTACAAGGCCGAGTTGAAGAAACTCATACGCCGCCGTGAGGTGACGCTGTACCGCGAACTGGGCATGGACCCGGATACGGACGAGAACGCCGTCGATTACTACACCCTGCTGAACATGGAGGATATCGCCCGCAAAATCCATGGCGACGACTTTGCTGCCTGGGTCAAAGCCAAGTACAGCGGTGGCGACATCCTGTTCCGGATCGCCCAGGAGACCGGCGTCGTGCTGTTGCCCGGCAAAGGCTTCGGCACCCAGCAACCGGCGGCTCGGGCCTCCCTGGCCAATCTCAACGAATACGAGTACGCCCAGATCGGCCGCTCGCTGAAAACCATTGCCGATGAGCTGTTCGAGCAGTATCAGAGCGAGAACAGCAACAAGCAAACACCACCCAAGGGTAAAGGAAAATCCTGATCGCACCCTGCCCCCCGGCCTGGCCAAGCCCAGTCCGGCGGGGCAGGCGTGAGCGGCCCGACAGATATTCGAGCGAAGATCCCTCTCGGGCTTGATGTTGGCCGCCTCCCGACGTGTTCAGTCCAGCTCCTGCACCCCACCCCCGGATACCGTGAGGATCTGGCCGCTGATCCAAGAGGCCGCTGGCGAACAGAGAAACAGCGCCGCGTTGGCCATGTCCTGCGGTGTGCCTAGCCGCGGGATGGGCGTGCGCGCCAGCATGCGGCGCTCAATGTCCTCAGTGAGGACGCTTTTCAACGCGTCGGTGAGGGTCGCGCCGGGGGCGATCCCGTTAACGCGGATACCGCGCGGCCCCAGGTCGAAGGCAATATTGCGGATCAGGTGGTTGGCCGCGGCCTTGGAAGAGCCGTAAGAGGCCATGCGCTGGTTGCGGTTGTCGCCGGCCATCGAGGTGATCGCCAGCATCGCCCCGCCACCGGCCCGTTCCATATGCGGAGCCGCCAGCTGCGCCAGGCGAAACAGCGAAAACACGTTCAGTTCGTAGGCGCGGCGGAAATCGGCCATCGGCATGTCGAACGGCTTCGGACCGCCGCCCCCGGCATTGCTGACGAGCAGCGTGAGACTCCCGAAGTCGATCACGCTGTGCTCGACCAGCTGTTCAAGCTGGGTCTCGTCGGTGACATCGCAGCCGTGGGCGGCGGCCTGGCCACCGCCAGCGACGATCTCATCACGCACCACTTCGGCCGCTGCTAACGATAAATCGCTGACCAGCACCGCCGCACCGGCGGCGGCGAACGTTTGCGCGATGGCCCGGCCGATGCCTGCACCGGCGCCGGTGACCACCGCAACCTGGCCATCGAGGCGAAAATCCTCGGGGCGATACATGGCATTCTCCTTAAATGGGAGTAGGGGTACACGAGGAGACTGCCTGCGACTCATCGAAGCCCTTCGACCGATTCTGTTCTCAGTTGAATCCCTCAAGCAACGGCTGCAGGACCACCGGTGGTGTGCGCACAAAAAAACAGGTTTTTACGCATCTTTCCTCGGTCTGCCCTACCCACGCGGCTCGATTCTCAGCCCCCACACTGCTGAAACAGTCCCTGTTTTTTCTTCCGGACTGCCCTCATGCAAAACATCTTCGCTGCGCCGGAGCGCCATCTTCGTTCCGCCAACGCGAGCCGGGACGAGACAACGGCTCGACCATATATCCGGTCCTCTAGCGCGCAGATACCAAATATCCCACGCTGACCTATAGTCCACGGCAGTGGGTCTAGGATTTCTTTGGTACGAAACGAAGGAGATCAGGCATGTTGGCGACCTTGTTACCTGCCTTACGCGAACTATCGCTGCCGTTGCGTCTTCAACTCTGGGACGGCAAGTCAATCGATCTTGGGCCGTCGCCCATTGTGACGCTGGCCATCAATGACCCCAATATGGTGGCCGAGCTTTCGCATCCCAGCCTCGATATGCTGGGTGCGGCCTACGTTGAAGGGCGGGTCGACCTGGAAGGGCCGCTGGCCGAAGTGATCCGCATAGGCGATGAACTGAGCCGCGCGCTGGGCAAGGAGGAAACAGCGTCGCCAGAACACGAACCTCATGACAAGGCCACAGATGCCGAGGCCATTTCCTATCACTACGACCTCTCCAACGAGTTCTATCAGCTGTGGCTGGACCGCGACATGGTCTATTCCTGCGCGTATTTCGAAACCGGGCGCGAAGACCTCGACCAGGCCCAGCAGGCCAAGCTGCGTCATCTGTGCCGCAAATTGCGGCTGAAGCCCGGCGAACGCCTGCTGGACGTGGGTTGCGGCTGGGGCGGGTTGGCCCGTTTCGCGGCGCGGGAGTACGGCGTGGAAGTATTCGGCATTACCCTTAGCCGCGAGCAACTCAAGCTCGGCCGCGACCGCGTCGCTGCTGAAGGGCTCGAAGGCCAGGTGCAACTGGAGCTGATGGACTACCGCGACCTGCCGAAGGACGGCCAGTTCGACAAGGTTGCCAGCGTCGGGATGTTCGAGCATGTCGGCCAGGTCAACCTGCAGCTGTACTGCCAGCAGCTCGCGGATCTGGTTCGTCCCGGCGGGTTGGTGATGAACCATGGCATCACTTCCCGGCATGTCGATGGTCGACCCGTGGGCCATGGCGCGGGCGAGTTCATTGGCCGTTACGTTTTCCCCCACGGTGAGCTGCCACACCTGGTGCAGATTGGCGCCTGCATCAACGAATCGGGGCTGGAGATCGTCGACGTGGAAAGCCTGCGCCTGCATTACGCGCGCACTTTGGATTTCTGGAGTCAGCGCCTGGAGGCGAATCTGGCCGAGGCCCGGCGGCTGGTCCCGGAGCGGGCCTTGCGCATCTGGCGGATCTACCTGGCCGGGTGCGCGTATGGCTTCCAGCGCAACTGGATCAACCTGCACCAGATTCTGGCCAGCAAGCCGCATGAGGATGGTTCACACGAACTGCCCTGGTCTCGCGCTGATCTGTATCGATAGGCGCCCAGCCAGCGGGCAATGCCTCGGGCCGCGGGACTCAGCGCAAAAGCAGCAGTGGCGTGGCCGCCGAACGCAGCATGTTGGTGGTGGTGCTGCCGACGAAGAACTGACGAACCCGCGAGTGGCCGTAGGCGCCCATCACCAGCAGGTCGATGGCATGCTCGGCCTGATAGGCGTTCAGCGAGGCTTCGACGTTGTCCGCCAGCATCGCCACATGCACCTCGAAGCCGGCAGCCGTCAGCAAATCCCGGGCAGCCTCAAGGGCAGCGCGGCCCTCCGCGTTCTCGCTGCCGACCATGACCAGATGTACCGGCAGACCTTTTAGCAGTGGACTTGAGGCGAGCATCTCGACGCCCTTGCGCGTGGTCGCGCTGCCGTCGAAGGCAACCATCGCGCTGCTCGGCGCATGGAAGGTGGCCGGGGTGATCAGAACGGGCCGCTGCATGGTGCGGATTACGCTCTCCAGCTGGCTGCCGATCAGCTGGATGTCACTGCCCTCGCCCTGCTTGCCAATGACCAGCAAGCGAATGTCACTCTCAATCTCCCGCAGGCTTTCCACCAGGCCGCCATGACGCTGACGCACAGCGGGCTGCGCCACGCCCGCCTCGATGGCGCGCTGCTTGGCCGAGTCGAGCACCATGCGGCCCTCTTCCAGCGCCAGCTTGCTGCGCTTCTCATCCAGCGAGGCGAGCTCTTCCAAGAGAAATTCGCGACTGCCCAGGCCGATGATGCCGCTCAGATCGCCAGACAGCGGGTAGCGCTGCTGGTCGAGCACGTGCAACAGGGTCAGCGGCGCGCGCAGGCGCAGGCTGGCCCAGGCCGCGCAATCGCAGACGGCGGAGGCCAGCGGTGATCCGTCGATGCATGCCATTACCTGGGTCATATCGCTCTCCTGCTCAGTGACTCACAAGGTTATCGACGGCCTCGGGTTTGTCGTGCACCCCGAAGCGGTCGACGATGGTTGCGCTGGCCTGGTTAAGACCCTGCACCTCGACCTCCGTGCCCTCACGGCGGAATTTGAGCACCACCTTGTCCAACGCCGAGACAGCGGTGATATCCCAGAAATGCGCCTGGCTGAGGTCGATGGTGACCTGAGAGAGAGCTTCCTTGAAATCGAACGCCGAGTTGAATTTTTCTGACGAACTGAAGAACACCTGCCCGACCACCCTGTAGGTTCGCTGCTCGCCGCTGGCATCCAGCACTGAGTCGATACGCAGGTAATGCCCGATCTTGTTGGCGAAGAACAGCGCCGCCAGCAGCACCCCAGCGAGCACGCCATAGGCCAGGTTGTGGGTGAACACCACAACGACCACAGTCACCACCATGACGATGTTGGTAGAGAGCGGATAGCGCCGGAGGTTGCGAATCGAATCCCAGCTGAAGGTGCCGATGCAGACCATGATCATCACTGCCACCAGCGCGGCCATGGGGATCAAACTGACCCAGTCGCTGAGGAACACCACCAGCAGCAACAGCACCACCCCGGCGATCAGCGTCGACAGGCGCGTGCGGCCACCGGATTTAACGTTTATCACCGACTGGCCGATCATCGCGCAGCCGGCCATGCCACCGAACAATCCGGAAAATATATTGGCCACGCCTTGGCCCTTGCATTCGCGGTTCTTGTCGCTGCCGGTGTCCGTCAGCTCGTCGAGGATGGTCGCGGTCATCAGCGATTCCAGAAGACCCACCACGGCCAGGGCGGCAGAGTACGGGAAGATAATCGCCAGGGTTTCAAAGGTCAGCGGCACGTCAGGCCAGAGGAAGATCGGCAGCGTATCGGGCAGCTCGCCCATGTCGCCGACGGTGCGGATATCCAGATCAAAATAGATAGCCACGGCGGTCATCGCGAGGATGCACACAAGCGGCGAGGGGATCACCCGACCGATTTTCGGCACGTAGGGAAACAAGTAGATGATCGCCAGACCCGCCGCGGTCATCGCATAGACATGCCAGGTGACATCGGTCAGCTCCGGCAGCTGCGCCAGGAAGATCAGAATGGCCAGCGCATTGACGAAACCGGTGACCACCGAGCGCGAGACGAAGCGCATCAGCGAGCCCAGGCGCAGGTAGCCGGCGCCAATCTGCAGCATTCCGCATAACAGCGTTGCCGCCAGCAAATACTGCAAGCCGTGCTCGCGCACCAGCGTCACCATCAGCAGCGCCATCGCGCCGGTAGCCGCGGAGATCATGGCCGGACGACCGCCAACGAAGGCGATCACCACCGCGATGCAGAAGGAGGCATACAAACCTACCCGCGGGTCTACCCCGGCGATGATCGAAAAGGCGATCGCCTCCGGAATCAGCGCAAGAGCCACAACCAGTCCGGAAAGCACGTCGCCGCGCACGTTGACGAACCAGTTCTGTTTGATCGAATGGAGCATCTGTCTATCCAAGGCAAAGCGGCACCGGGACCTGCACGTCGCGCAGGCGGGGGAGTCGGTTGCAGTTCAAAATGGGGATGGCCTGCGTCAATGGACCCGCAGCGCATGTCGTGCGAGCGCGCAACCAATGGCACCAACGCCGAGGGGTCGCCGCAAGGGCGGCGAAGGATAGCGAATCGCGCCGCAAGCGGCGACAACCAGTAATTCCGTTCGACGGGCTGCTTGTCGCGCGCCGCCCGGCTTAACATAGGGGTACTAACAAGAAGAGCCAGCCATGCCTGTCCTCGTCAACCGCTACCGCGTCGTCCTGATCGTGCTGGTGATATTCGCTGGGCTCCTGCTGAGCATGTACTGGGCCGGGCGGCTTGCCGAACAGCGCGCCTGGGCCCAGCGCAGCCAGGAAGCGCACGGCCAACTGAGCCTCTACGCACAGACGATTCATACCCAGGTCGAACGCTTCCGCTCGGTGCCCGCCCTGTTGGCCCTGGACGGCGACATTCGCCAGTTGCTGGAAAAACCCGACGACCGGCAACTGCGCAACCGGCTCAATCAACGCCTGGAACAACAGAACCAGGCTGCGGGCTCGTCGGTCCTGTACCTGATCGACCGCCAGGGCAATACCCTGGCGGCAAGCAACTGGCGCGAGTGGAGCAGCTTCGTCGGCAGCAACTACGGCTTTCGCCCCTATTTTCGCGACGCGCTGACCCAGGACGGTGGTCGCTATTTCGCAGTGGGCGTGACCACCGGCATACCCGGCTATTTTCTCTCCAGCTCGGTAAAGAACGCCGCGGGCGAGGTACTCGGCGTGCTGGTAGTGAAGCTGGAGCTCGAAGACATGCAGCGCGAATGGGTCGGGCAGTCCGGCATCCTGCTGATCACCGACGCTCTGGATATCGTCATCCTCAGTAACCGGCCAGCCTGGCGCTTCCGCTATTTGCGGCCGCTGAGCGAAGAGACACGGGGCCGGCTGGTGGCCGCCCGCCGTTATGCCGAGCAGAATCTGCAACCGCTGCCAAGCAAGATGCTGCAAACCATCGATGAGGACAGCGAGCGGCGCCAGGTGGACGGGCCCGATGGCCATCAGACGTACTTGTGGCAGCGCCTGGACCTGCCCGCCGAAGACTGGACGTTGCATCTCTTGCAGGAATCGCAACTGGTGGCGGCTGACGTCCGCAGTTATCGCCTGGCAGCGGCCGGCCTGTGGATGACGCTGGCGTTCCTGCTGCTGTACCTGGCCCAAAGACGCAAGACGCGCCGGGTCGAACAGCGCAGCCGCAATGAACTCGAGCACCTGGTGCAAGCCCGCACCCGTGAATTGCGCACCGCCCAGGACGGACTGGTCCATGCCGCGCGGATGGCCGCCCTGGGGCAGATGTCCGCCGCACTCGCCCATGAAATCAACCAACCGCTGACGGCACTGCGCATGCAGCTGGCCAGCCAGCGCCTGCTACTCGACAGCGGCCGCAGCGAAGCGATACGCGAAGGCCTTGGCCAGGTCGAAGGGCTGATCGAGCGCATGGCCGCCCTGACCAGCCACTTGAAGACTTTCGCCCGCAAGAGCCCGGCGGGGTTGCGCCAGCGTCTGCGCCTGGATGAGGTGCTGGAGCAGGCGCTGGAGCTGTTGGGGCCGCGCATTCGCAGCGAGGGCGTCGAAGTTCGTTGCCAGGTGCCAGCCGACGCCTGGGTCAGCGGCGATGCGATCCGCCTGGAACAGGTGCTGATCAACCTGCTGAACAACGCGCTGGATGCCATGCAAGGCCGCACCATTCGGCAGCTTCGCATCGAAGCGCACCGCGATGTGCGGGGGTGGCGACTGAGCGTCGCCGACAGCGGCGGCGGTATCGCCCAGAAACATCTGGATCAGGTATTCGAGCCCTTCTTCACGACCAAACCGGTCGGCCAGGGCCTCGGCCTTGGCCTTGCGGTTTCCTATGGCATTCTGCGGGACCTGGGCGGCAGCCTGGAGGTACGCAACGATGCACAGGGTGCGGTGTTCGAGCTGCAGCTGCCCGCAGCCGAGCATTACACCGCCAAGCAACAGGCCAGCGGGTAAGGAGTGCACCATGAGCGGCAAGGTAATCTTCATCGACGACGAGAAAGCGATCCGCCAGGCCGTGCAGCAATGGCTGGAGCTGTCCGGTTTGCAAGTGCGCACCTGCGCCAGCGCGCAAGAAGCGCTGGGCCTGCTCGACCGTGACTTTCCCGGTGTGCTGATCAGCGATGTGCGCATGCCCGATCTCGACGGCCTCGGCCTGCTGGAGCAGGTGATAGCGCTCGATCCCGAGTTACCGGTAATCATGGTCACCGGTCATGGCGATGTGCCAATGGCTGTGCAGGCCCTGCGCCAAGGCGCCTATGATTTCATTGAGAAACCCTTTACCCCCGAGCGCTTGCTCGACAGCGTGCGCCGCGCGCAGGACAAGCGCCGCCTGGTCTGCGAAAACCGCCAGCTGCGTGAGCAGTTCACTCGCAAGGGGCGTATCGAGTCGACGCTGTTGGGTGTTTCTCGCGTCATGGACAATCTTCGTCGGCAGGTGTTGGAGCTGGCCGGTACCAGCGTCAATGTGCTGATCCGCGGCGACACCGGCAGCGGCAAGGAGCAGGTTGCGCGTTGTCTGCACGACTTCAGCCCGCGAGCGCGCAAGCCTTTCGTCGCGCTGAACTGCGCGGCCATTCCCGAAACCATCTTCGAGAGCGAGCTGTTCGGCCATGAGAGCGGGGCCTTCACCGGTGCGCAAGGCAAACGTATCGGCCGCATCGAGCATGCCCATGGTGGCACCCTGTTCCTCGACGAGATCGAAAGCATGCCGCTGGCCCAGCAGGTCAAGCTGCTGCGCGTGCTACAGGAAAAGACGCTGGAACGACTGGGCTCAAACCGCAGTATCGAAGTCGACCTGCGGGTGATCAGCGCGGCCAAGCCAGACCTGCTGGAAGAGGTGCGCGGCGGGCGTTTCCGTGAAGACTTGCTGTATCGGCTGAACGTCGCCGAGTTGCATATTCCGCCGCTGCGAGAGCGCCGCGAGGACATTCCGCTGCTGTTCGAGCACTTCGCCAGCCAAGCCGCGCAACGCCACGGCCGCGAACCGCTGCCGGTGCTGCCCGGCGAACTGGCGCAACTGCTCAGCCACGACTGGCCGGGCAACGTGCGTGAACTGATCAACGCTGCCGAACGTCACGCGCTGGGCCTGGCGCCACCACCCTCAGCCGCTGCTGCTGCCAATGCCTATGGCACCTCGCTGGCCGAGCAGATGGAAGCCTTCGAGGCGCAATGCCTGCACAACGCACTGCAGCAATGCAAAGGCAACATCAGCGACGCGATGGCCCTGTTGCAGCTGCCGCGCCGTACGCTCAACGAAAAGATGCAGCGCCACGGCTTGAGTCGCGGCGATTATCTGCCAGCAGGCAGCAGCGAGGGCTGAACACGCGCCTCGTTGTCGGATCTGACTCGGATAGCTCCCACGCGCAACAACCATCGACTTAATCCGGTTGATTCCACACGCAGCCTTCCGCTGGCTCAGCGTGGCAGCGCAACCTCGATCCACCCGCATCGTTCAACCATCCAGTTCATCCAGCCGCTGCTGCAGAAAACGCCGTTCCGGTTCCAGCTGCGCCAGCCGTAACGCGCGCCGGTAGGCGTCTCGCGCCTGCTCCAGAAGCCCGAGACGCCGACATAAATCGGCGCGGGCAGCGTGCAGCAGGTGGTAATCGTGCAGCAAACCGCGCGCCAGCAGATCGTCGATCAACCGCAACCCGGCTTGCGCCCCCTCGCGCATGGCGACCGCCACGGCGCGGTTCAATTCGACCACCGGCGACGGACTGATGCGTAGCAATACGTCATACAGACCGAGGATCTCCGTCCAGTTGGTCTCAGCCGCACTGGGCGCTTCGGCATGTACTGCGACGATGGCCGCCTGCAGGCTGTACGGCCCGATGCGTCGGGAGGCCAAGGCCTTCTGCACCAGCGCCACGCCCTCGGCAATCTGCGTCCTGTCCCACAGCTGCCGATCCTGTTCGTCCAGGCGTACCAGACCGCCTGTTTCATCAAGGCGTGCTGCCCGCCGCGAATCATGCAACAGCATCAGTGCCAGCAGCCCCATCAGCTCCGGATCCGGCAACAGTTCCAGCAGCAACCGCCCCAGCCGTATCGCTTCTGCGCTGAGATCGGCACGGATCAGTTCGCTGCCACTGGAGGCCGTATAGCCTTCATTGAACACCAGGTAAATCACCCGCAGGACGTTATCCAGCCGCTCCGGCAACTCCTCGCGGGTCGGCACACGGTAGGGAATCCGCGCCTCGCGGATCTTCTGCTTGGCGCGCACGATGCGCTGGGCGATGGTGCTGGGCGCGGCGAGGAAGGCGCGGGCGATCTCTTCGGTGGTCAGATCGCAAACCTCACGCAGGGTCAGCGCCACCTGGGCGTCGGACGTAAGCGCCGGGTGGCAGCAAATGAAGATCAGTCGCAGACGATCGTCTTCCACCTCATCGAGCTCCGCTTCATGCACCTCGGTTTCCAGCTGCTGGGCCAACAGCCGCACCGAGGCATCGAACCGCGCGCGTCGGCGCAAGGCATCGATGGCCTTGAAACGACCGGCAGAAACCAGCCAGGCGCGTGGATTGCCCGGAACACCGTCGCGCGGCCACTGCTGCAGCGCTGCGGCAAAGGCGTCGTGTAACGCCTCCTCGGCCCGGTCGAAGTCGCCCAGCAGGCGGATCAGAGTGGCCAGTACCCGCCGTGACTCAGCCCGATAGACCGCCTCGACCACCGCCGTCGCGGATTGTCCGAGGTACATGCTCAGCGCTGCGGCAGCTGGCGCAACGGGCGCACTTCGACACAGCCGAACGTCGCCGGCGGCATCTTCGCGGCGATGGCCTCGGCTTCAGGCTGATCGGCCGCCTCGATCAGATAGAAGCCGGCCAACTGCTCGCGAGTCTCGGCGAAAGGTCCGTCGACCGCCGAGATCACGCCGTCGCGGACTCTTACCGTGCGCGCCGTACGCACCGCCTGCAGCGGCTCGCCGGCGAGCATATGACCGCTGGCGCGCAACTCTTCGCCGCAAGCCAGGCAGCGCGAGACCAGCGCTTGCCACTGCTCGTCGCTCATCTCGTCGACGCACTGCTCGTCGTAATAGATAAGGCACAGGTATTTCATGACGCTCTCCGTCCATCAGCTCCGCAGAAAAGCTAGCAGCCGGCGGACGGACGCGCGTCGACGAACGACGAAACCCCCTTCAGCCCGTCCGTTGCTGCTCGGAAGACGGGGCCTGAGGCATGCTGACCTGGCCGGTCGCCATATCGAAGGGCATCGAGAAATGCTCGTGGATCACCTTCCAGTCGCCATCGCGCGTGGCCCAGACCCGGCTGCCGCGCATCCAGGCAGTCTGCATCTCACCCTCGGCATTGGGTCCACCACAGTGGATGATCATGCGGCTGTAGGCCAGGTCGCCTCCCACCGTTACGTGCAGCTCGTGGCCCTCGAAGAAGCCTTCCTGGCAGAACTCGAAGCAGCGCTGCCAATGGGCGCGGTAATCGTCCAGCCCCTTGAACTGCAGCGCGCCGATGGCGTCGAACGCCACCAGATCATCCGCGTACTGGGCCATGACCCGTTCCAGATCCTTGGCTTTGGTATCACGTTCGAACGCCTTGTGAAGCTCTCTGATGCGACTTTCGTCCTGGCGGATATCGTGTGTCATGTCCATCTCCTGTTCTCGTGGTTGGGTTCGCTGAATGGTCGAGCGGCAGGCGCGGGAATCGACAGACGAGGTGCTTCTTTTTTTCAACTGGTTTCGGAGCGCCAACGGCGTCCGATCCTTGAGAAAGATTTGATGACTGAATAGTGTTGCGAACTATTATCGTTCGTCTATTCTTTACGCTTTGTCTCATGCTGCTGGTCCTGTAGCGGCATGCCCCCTCGCCCAACCACCAGCCCAGTCAGGCCCCACATGACCGAACTTCGCTTCCGCCGTAAAAAAGGTGCCGTCTCCGCCCTGCTGCCCGTCTGCCTTGCCGCCGGACTCACCAGCGCACAAGCTTTGGCGCAGCAATCGGCAACCTCGCAGCCTGCGCAAGAACAGACCAGCCGCCCAAGCCAGCCGCTCGAACTACCGGAAACCGAGATAGTCGCCAGCGCCGACGCTTCGGCCGGTGGCCTGACCGAGCCCTACGCCGGCGAGCAGGTGGCACGCGGCGGCCGGGTGGGCATTCTTGGCAACCAGGACTACATGGATACCCCGTTCACCTCGATGACCTACACCTCGCAACTGATTCAGGACCAGCAGGCGCGGAGCGTGTCGGACGTGCTGCAAAACGACCCGTCGGTACGCGTCGCGCGCGGCTTCGGCAACTTTCAGGAGCTGTATGTCATTCGTGGTTTCCCGGTGTATTCCGACGATATTTCCTACAACGGCCTCTATGGTTTGCTGCCGCGCCAATACGTGTCCTCCGAGTTCATCGAGCGGGTAGAAGTGTTCCGCGGCGCCAACGCCTTCCTCAACGGTGCGGCACCGGGTGGCAGCGGTGTCGGCGGAGCGATCAACATCGTGCCCAAGCGTGCGCCCAACGAGCCGCTGACTCGGCTGACCCTCGGCACCGAAGACGGTGCTCAGGGCATGGTCGCGGCCGACATCGCCCGCCGCTTCGGTGAGGGGCAGCGCTTTGGCGTCCGCTTGAACGCGGCCAAACGCGACGGCGATACCAGCGTCGAGGACGAAAAGCGCACCCTTGATATGTTCGCCCTGGGGCTGGACTACCAAGGCGACAACTTCCGCGTTTCCGCTGACATAGGCCATCAATATCATTTCATCGACGCTCCGCGTCCGAGCGTGACGCCCGGCAGCGTTATCCCCAGTGCGCCGGATGCAGACGACAACTTCGCGCAGCCCTGGACCTATTCCAAGGAGAAGCAGACCTTCGGTACCTTCCGTGCCGAGTACGACTTCGACGATTCCATTACCGGCTGGGTGGCAGCTGGTGGGCGCAAGGGCGAAGAAAAGAACCGCCTGGCCAGCCCGACCTATGTGGGAGATGGCGCAACCACCGCCTCGCGCTTCGATAATTCCCGCGAGGATGACGTCTGGACGGCCGAAGCAGGCCTGCGGGGCCGCTTCCAGACCGGCCCGGTCAGCCATCAGTGGGTCACCTCGGCGGTGATGTTCGACGCCCAGGAGCGCAACGCCTGGGGCATGTCCGACGCCTTCGCGGACAATCTGTATGATTCCTTCGACGTTC
>Ga0233386_1000026_pt1 | contig 82544 bp, 69 predicted proteins | sample ElkDunMinimDraft_17_FD_191544 | JGI IMG/M metagenome (GOLD analysis project Ga0233386, IMG submission 191544) | Fecal eukaryotic communites from dung pellets of Tule Elk in California, USA - Elk Dung G4 | ecosystem: Host-associated > Mammals > Digestive system > Large intestine > Fecal | place...
TTTTGGTATATTTACGAGAAACGCTCCCACAACAAGAAAAGGAAACCATTATGGACTCTTTAGAAGTTTTAGAAAACAAAGGCTACACTTCTATCGCTGAAGCCGATTACGAAGAAGGTTTCCTTGAAGGCAAAGCGGAAGGCTTTTTGGATGGCATTAATGATGCTAAACGTGAAATGGCAAAAGCGATGCTTGTAGAAGGAATTCCTATTGATAAAATCAGAATCATTTCTGGTCTTTCTGAAGAGGAAATCAAAAGTCTATAATTTTTGATTTAATTTAATCTAAACTTCTGTTGATTTTCTGCAGGAGTTTAGATTTTACGAGAAACGCTCCCACAACAAGAAAAGGAAACCATTATGGACTCTTTAGAAGTTTTAGAAAACAAAGGCTACACTTCTATCGCTGAAGCCGAACGTGAAGAATGGTTCCTTGAAGGTCTTCTTGAAGGTGAAGCTAAAGGCAAAGCGGAAGGCTTTTTGGATGGAGAAATCAAGGGCATTAATGATGCTAAACGTGAAATGGCAAAGGCGATGCTTATGGAAGGAATTCCTATTGATAAAATCAGAATCATTTCTGGTCTTTCTGAAGAGGAAATCAAAGAGCTCTAACTTTTTATTTCAAAAGCCTCCTGCCTTTCAGCAGGAGGTTTTTGATTTTTTTACTTGTAAGGACTTCTTGATAAGTTTTACAGATGGCCGCGTCGTCTTACAAGACACCTCGCCATGACAACCCTACACTTGCTCGCGGCTTCTTGCCGCTTGCACACAAGTTGTCATTGCGAGCCGTGTAGAAAACACGGCGCGGCAATCTCCTTGCGATGACAACTTGCCAACCGATAGCCGCGAGGCACAAGACCTCTCTCCATAACAAATTATTTAAAAACGTTTTTTTGCCCGAGAATTCTTATTTGATGGCAAAGCAATCCCATTATCCTGAATAACAATTTTCCCTTCGCGGAAAAGCCCACCAATCAACTTTTTAAAAGCCTTTTTAGAAAGCCCGAAATGTTCTTGAATCTCTTCTGGTGGCGTTTTATCGCCATAAGGCAAAAAACCGCCGGCTTCTTTCAATTCGCGAAGCAAACCAGCATCATGCGAACGCACCGTATTATAACCAACAGGAAATCTTGAAAGCGTAATTTTCCCATCAGGACGAATATCTTCAATGTAGCCATCAATCTGATCGCCGATATAAAGACGCTCTTCGTTTTTGTGCAAATAAAGCCTGCCATAACTACGAAGGTTAATAAGACATTCTGCAAACGAATCTTCCATTTCGTAAATTGCAAGAGAAACCTTTTGCCCCACTCGTAACTCGCTAATATCGGTTTCAAAAAAGCGGCGCAACTTTTCGGTAGCCACAAGACGCCCACTTTTCTGGTCGACAAGTGCATAAATAACGCACTTATCGCCCTTGCGTAATTCGCCACCAAGTTGCTGTTTGTAGGGCAGTAAAAGGTCTTTATCAAGCCCCCAATCTAAAAAAGCCCCGATAGAATTCACATCTTTCACTTCAAGAACTGCAAAATGGTTTGCTTCAACAAGAGGTGTTTCTGTAGTAGCAATCGGCCTATCTTCGCTATCTAGGTAGATAAACGCATCAAGAAAATCGCCCACTTTTAACCCAACTGGCGCTTTAGAACCAGGCAATAAAACGCGTTCCCCTTGTTCGGTTTCTAGGTAAAAACCTTGAGGAAGTTCATCTTTCACAACAGTATGGTAAAATCGACCTATTTGCATAGCGTAAAGTTAGTTTATTTTTTCTATTCCGACTTGGAAGACTTCTTTTTCACAAACCTATTGATTTTTTTTGAAATAGATACTAATTTTTCACACATCTGGATGAGTCGTGCAATGCCTGATTCCCGTTGTACGCCAGATACAAAGAAGCCTTCATCTGGGGGCTTTTTTGTTTTTTTAAAGAAAAAATTAAACTCGCACTGCAAAAAAAAAGAGAACGACGCCGTTAAGCGCCGCTCTAAATGTTTTCACAACGGAATAATCCTTATTGTGAATTGCTTCAGATTTTGAAATAAATATACAAAGAAAAATTTTAAAGTCAACACTTTTTTTTGAAAAATTTTAAAAATTTGAAAATAAAATGAAATCCTTCTATGTGTCAAAAATAGACATTAAAAAATGTTTATTTTTGTAAGTTTTAACTTAATGGAAAATAGATAAAAACCGCGAAATTTCGCGTAAAATCGCAAAATTTTTAGAACGATGAAAGAAAAAAGAGAGTATTTTAAAGGGAAAATGATTTTTATATCAGAGGGTTTTTATTATGAAAAAGATTCTTGGACTTGATTTGGGAACAAATTCGATTGGTTGGGCTGTGGTAAATGAAGCTGAAACCACAGATGAAAAATCATCAATTGTAAAATTGGGGGTTAGGGTAAATCCGCTTACTGTTGATGAATTGACAAATTTTGAAAAGGGTAAAAGTATAACAACTAATGCCGATAGAACTTCTAAACGTAGTGCAAGACGCAACTTGCAAAGGTATAAACTTCGCAGAAAACATCTTGTTGAAATTTTGTTGGAGAATAAATTTGTTACAGATGAAACTATACTCTCCGAGAATGGAAATAAGACAACTTTTGAAACATACCGTCTCCGTGCAAAGGCAGCAACGGAAGAAATTTCTTTGCAGGAATTTGCAAGGGTTCTTTTGATGATTAATAAAAAACGAGGTTACAAAAGTAGTCGTAAGGCAAAATCAACAGACGAAGGGCAATTGATTGATGGAATGGAGATAGCGAAAAAGCTTTATGAAGAAAATTTAACTCCTGGTCAATTATCATTAGATTTGTTAAAAAGAGGAAAAAAACACCTTCCTGATTTTTATCGTTCTGATTTACAAGCGGAATTTGATAAAATTTGGAGTGTTCAAAAGCAATTTTATGTTTTTTTGACTGATGATTTAAAAACTGCTTTAAAAGGAAAAAATGAAAAAGCTACTTGGGCTATTTGTCAAAAACCATTTAATATTGTGGGAATAAAAAGGAAAACAAAAGGATTAGAAGAAAAAATTGAAAATTATCAGTGGAGAGTAAATGCATTATTGGGACAAATAGGGGTAGAAGAATTAGCTGTAGTTCTTCAGAAACTTAATGGGCAGATTAATTCTGCAAGTGGTTACCTTGGCGATATTAGTGACCGTAGCAAAGAACTGTATTTTAACAAAATGACCGTTGGCCAATATCAAATGGCGCAATTAGATAAAAATCCAAATTATAGTTTGAAAAATCAGGTCTTTTACAGACAAGACTATTTGAAAGAGTTTGAAGTGATTTGGGAAACGCAAGCTAAATTTCATAAGAAACTCACTCCCGAACTTAAGAGACTCATTCGTGATGGAGGAATCTCTCCTGTTAGCAAAATACATCGATGTGGAATTTTCTTCCAGCGTCCCTTAAAATCGCAAAAAGGCTTAATCTCTTTTTGTGAATTTGAAAATAAACAGATTGAAGTAGAAGTGGAAGGTAAAAAGAAAATTAAAACGATTGGATGTAGGGTCTGTCCTAAATCTTCTCCATTGTTTCAAGAGTTTAAGATTTGGCAAATTTTAAATAATGTATTGGTGACAGATTTAAAAGAAAAAGAAATGCGTCCTTTATTTCAAGAAGAAAAAGAACTATTATTTGAAGAGTTGAATTATAAAGAAAAACTATCTAAAGCAGAAGTTTTAAAAATTCTTTTTGATAAGCCAAAAGATTTTGATTTGAATTATAAAAGTTTAGATGGAAATACGACACAAGCAGATTTATTTAAACTTTATCAAGATATAATTATAAGAAGTGGGCATAATATTGATGATTTTTCCAAAGATTCTTCAAAAGAAATATTGAAAAAAGTTAGAGAAATTTTTAATGCTTTAGGTATTAATACAGCTATTTTGGAATTTGATTCAACTCTTGAAGGCGAAGAATTAGAAAAACAACCAATGTATCAATTATGGCATTTGTTGTATTCTTTTGAAGGAGATAAATCTAATTTAGGAAATGAAAAGTTAATTGAAAAATTGCAGCATTCTTATGGTTTTGATAAAGAATATGCAATAATGCTTGCTGGTGTAGTTTTTAAACAAGATTATGGGAGTTTAAGTACAAAAGCTATTAGAAAAATATTACCTCATTTAAAAGATGGCAATGTTTATAGTGTTGCATGCGAATATGCAGGGTACAAACATTCTAAAAAATCTTTAACTCGTGAAGAATTAGATGCTAAAAAATTAAAAGATAAATTAGAACTATTACCTCGTAATAGTCTTCGCAATCCTGTTGTAGAAAAAATTTTGAATCAAATGGTAAATGTTGTCAATGGAATTATTGATACATATGGTAAGCCTGATGAAATACGTATTGAATTAGCTCGTGAATTAAAGAAAAGTGCAAAAGAACGTGAAGAACTTACAGATGTTATCAATAAAACAACGAAATTACATGAAGACTATGTTAAAAAACTTCAAGAAGAATTTGGACTTTCTCACGTTAGTCGTAATGATATAATCAGATATAAATTGTATTTAGAATTAGAAACAAATGGGTTTAAAACGTTGTATTCTGATACTTATATTCCTAAAGAAGAATTATTTAGTAAAAGGTTTGATATAGAGCATATTATTCCCCAAGCTAAACTTTTTGATGATTCTTTTTCAAACAAAACATTAGAAGCTAGAAGTGTGAATTTGAAAAAAGGGAATATGACAGCTTATGATTTTGTAGAATCAGAATATGGTGATGTTTCTTTAAATGATTACAAGCAACGTATTGAAAAAATGAAATCAAAGATTAGTAAAACTAAATATGATAAGCTTTTAATGCCAGAAGATAAAATTCCAAGTGGATTCATTAATCGGGATTTAAGAGATACTCAGTATATTGCTAAGAAAGCTCGTGAGATGTTAGAAGATATTGTAAAGTTTGTAGTACCAACAACAGGAAGTGTTACAGATAGGCTTCGTGAAGATTGGCAGTTGATTGACATTATGCAAGAACTTAATTGGGATAAATACGACGCTCTTGGCTTAACCGAAATTATTGAAAAAGAAGATTATGAAGGACATAAATATAAAATAAGACGTATAAATGGTTGGACAAAACGAAATGATCATCGACATCATGCAATGGATGCTTTAACAATAGCATTTACTAAGCGTAGTTTTATTCAATATTTAAATAATTTAAATTCTCGTATTCAAAAAAGTATAGAAGAAAAAGTCTATTTAGATAGAGTTGAATTAAGTGATTTAAATAAGAAAGAACGAGTTTCCGTAATGTATGCAATTGAACAAAAAGAACTTTATCGAAATAGCAAAGGTAAGTTACGTTTTAACCCTCCAATGCCATTAGATGAATTTAGAGCTGAGGCAAAATTAGCTTTGGAAAATGTTTTGATTTCTCAAAAGACAAAAAATAAAGTTGTTACTAAAAATATTAATAAGGCGAAAAATAAATCAGTTACTGCAATTACGATACAAGATGGAGAACAAAAAATAATAAAAGGCCAAATGACAAAGACTCCTCGTGGACAGTTGCATTTAGAAACAGTGTATGGTTCTTTAAAACGTTACATAACGAAGGAAGAAAAAGTAAATGCATCGTTTGACGTGAAAAAAATACAAATGGTTGCAAATAAGGGTTATCGAGAAGCTTTGTTGGTTAGATTGTGTGAATTTGGAGGAGACGCTAAAAAAGCATTTACAGGTAAAAATTCATTGGAGAAAAATCCAATATGGATGAATGAGCAACATTCAGATAAAGTTCCTGAAAAAGTAAAAATTGTTGGATTTGAAACAATTTATACCATTAGGAAAGCGGTTGATCCGGATTTAAATGTTGCTAAGGTGGTAGATGTAAAAATCAAGAAAATTTTGGAAGATAGATTAAAAGAATTTAAGAATGATCCTAAAAAAGCTTTTGTAAATCTTGATGAAAATCCAATTTGGCTTAATAAGGAAAAGGGGATTGCCATAAAGCGTGTGACGATAAAAGGAGTAAATAATGCTATTCCTTTGCATAGCAAACGCGATAAAAATGGAAATTTAATTCTTGATGAAAATGGTAATAAGCAACCAGTTGATTTTGTAAATACAGGAAACAATCACCATGTTGCTATTTTCAAGAAACCTCAATTAGATAAAAATGGTTCTCCTATAATAGATGAAAATGGTAACCCAAAATATGATTTAGATGAAGTAGTTGTCACTTTCTATGAAGCAACAAACCGAGCAAATAAAGGATTGCCAATTATAGATAAAGAGCATAATAAATCAGAAGGTTGGGAATTTTTGTTTACAATGAAACAAAACGAATATTTCGTTTTCCCTTGTTATGATGCTACTGGAAATATGATTTTTAATCCATTAGATTACGATGAAGAGTGGTTTAAAAATCCAGATAATTACGCTTTGATTAGTCCTAATTTGTTTAGGATGCAGAAGTTCTCTTCACATGATTATTGGTTTAGACATCATTTGGAAACAGTTGTGACAAATGACATAAAAGATTTAACGTATAAAAGGCTGATGTCATTACCATTTGTGACGACAATAGTTAAAGTACGAGTAGATCATATTGGGCAAATCATTTCTATTGGAGAGTATTAGTTAAAATACATATATCAATTTATTTTTATAAAGTGAAATAGAAATTTCAAAAAAGGAGTTCTTTATGATCAAGAGAACCCTGTATTTTGGCAATCCAGCTTATCTTTCTCTAAAAGATTCTCAGCTGGTTATTAAAAGTCCTTCCATAGAAGAAACTAGAACCGCTTCTATAGAAGATATTGGTTTTGTGATTTTAGATTCGTCTCAAATCACATTATCAAATGCTTTACTTTCAGCACTAATGGAAAATAATTGTGCTGTGATGATTTGTGGTAAAACCCATTTGCCAGAAGGTCTCTTTTTGCCTCTTTCGGGTAATGTTTTACAAAGTGAACGTTTTCAGGCTCAAATAGAAGCGTCAATTCCTTTGAAAAAACAATTGTGGCAACAAACCATTAAGCAGAAAATTTTGAATCAAGCAGGAGTTTTGATTCTAAAATGTGGAATCCCTGCAAAAAATATGCTCGCTTGGTCAAATGATGTTAAAAGTGGTGACTCGGAAAATAAAGAAGCAGTTGCCGCAGCCTACTATTGGAAAGAAATATTTCCAGAAATAGATGGTTTTTCTCGAGATCGTTATGGAGTTTTTCCAAATAATTTTTTGAATTATGGCTATGCAATTTTAAGAGGTGTTGTTGCAAGAGCTTTAGTAGCAAGTGGTTTATTGCCAACATTAGGCATTCATCATCACAATCGTTATAATGCGTATTGTTTGGCAGATGATATTATGGAACCTTATAGGCCTTTTGTAGATAAGTTAGTTTTAGAACTTTTAGAAAATGACAAAAATTGTCCTAAAGAATTAACGACGGATATTAAAAAGTATCTATTGCAAATACTTGTAATGGAAGTTCGGATAGATGGAAAACGTAGTCCTTTAATGAATGCAGTCGCTACAACAACAACCTCTCTTTACCGATGTTATGCCGGCGAAACCAGAAAATTGATCTATCCAGAGGTGGTGGATGGATAGGTTTAGTGAGTATCGGATTATGTGGGTTTTGGTGTTTTTTGATTTGCCTACAGAAACAAAGGTGGAACGCAAACAGCACAGTGCGTTTAGAAAGTGTTTGTTGAAAGATGGATTTTCAATGTTTCAACTTTCTATTTATGTAAGGCATTGTGCTAGTGCCGAGAATGCTGAGGTTCATATATTACGGGTAAAGTCGTTTATGCCACCTAAAGGGACGGTAAGTATTTTATGCATAACCGATAAACAGTTTGGACGGATGCAGATTTTTTATGGGAGAAAGGAAAAACCCAAACCGCCAGTTTCTGCCCAATTAGAGCTATTTTAGGAATGAAAAAATGCGTTAAAAAATAAAAAATCGACTTGAAAAAGCCGATTTTTTATTTATTCTAAATCAATGCCTAAGTCATTGATTTACTTCTAGTTACCTTAAATCAGTTGTAATCACTGTTTTAAAAGTAGAAAAATCTGAAAGCAATTCACAACAAGTATTTTGATAATAGGTCTTTTTAAAAAGTTGTAATCACTGTTTTAAAAGTAGAAAAATCTGAAAGCAATTCACAACCAGATGCGAGAGCAAATCATATTACAAGGCGTTGTAATCACTGTTTTAAAAGTAGAAAAATCTGAAAGCAATTCACAACTCCAAGTTCAATATGATGATAGCAAAAGTAGTTGTAATCACTGTTTTAAAAGTAGAAAAATCTGAAAGCAATTCACAACAGTATCACAACGAATAGTGTAAATACAATTGTTGTAATCACTGTTTTAAAAGTAGAAAAATCTGAAAGCAATTCACAACTAAGGAAGTGGCTCTTGATATGCTTCGCAGGTTGTAATCACTGTTTTAAAAGTAGAAAAATCTGAAAGCAATTCACAACCAGTTACTACTCCAGGCAAGCATGTCTCAAGTTGTAATCACTGTTTTAAAAGTAGAAAAATCTGAAAGCAATTCACAACGTGCTTCCACTGATAATCTTGAGGACCAAAGTTGTAATCACTGTTTTAAAAGTAGAAAAATCTGAAAGCAATTCACAACGGGAAATTCCCTGTCAAGTAGATATTTTAAGTTGTAATCACTGTTTTAAAAGTAGAAAAATCTGAAAGCAATTCACAACTACCGTTGTAAATTATTCGAGCTCTTCTAAGTTGTAATCACTGTTTTAAAAGTAGAAAAATCTGAAAGCAATTCACAACATAATTGCCATAAACCAATTTATATATAGAGTTGTAATCACTGTTTTAAAAGTAGAAAAATCTGAAAGCAATTCACAACATCAATTGCAGCCATAAGCAAAGAGACAAAGTTGTAATCACTGTTTTAAAAGTAGAAAAATCTGAAAGCAATTCACAACTTTGTCAACTCAAGCCGTGCAAGCATCAACGTTGTAATCACTGTTTTAAAAGTAGAAAAATCTGAAAGCAATTCACAACTTCTTATCACTTGCACTCATTAAGCCATTAGTTGTAATCACTGTTTTAAAAGTAGAAAAATCTGAAAGCAATTCACAACGCTTTTTTGTCTCAAATTGCGGAAACATTAGTTGTAATCACTGTTTTAAAAGTAGAAAAATCTGAAAGCAATTCACAACCGGAATTAAAAGCGGCGCGGCCGGCGTTAAGTTGTAATCACTGTTTTAAAAGTAGAAAAATCTGAAAGCAATTCACAACTACCTTTGGAATGAAACCATTTAAGGGAGAGTTGTAATCACTGTTTTAAAAGTAGAAAAATCTGAAAGCAATTCACAACCGTTGACGGCTGAAGAAATAGCAGAAATTTGTTGTAATCACTGTTTTAAAAGTAGAAAAATCTGAAAGCAATTCACAACTCAAGCATTATTTTGCGCCAAAATTTTATAGTTGTAATCACTGTTTTAAAAGTAGAAAAATCTGAAAGCAATTCACAACAGCGTTGGAACATTCAATATATCAATGTCAGTTGTAATCACTGTTTTAAAAGTAGAAAAATCTGAAAGCAATTCACAACTAATTTCAATCATTTTTTAACCCCCTTCTTGTTGTAATCACTGTTTTAAAAGTAGAAAAATCTGAAAGCAATTCACAACCTACGCGATTGTGTAGAGGTCTTGTTTATAGTTGTAATCACTGTTTTAAAAGTAGAAAAATCTGAAAGCAATTCACAACCTGCGACACTTGCAAAGACTTTTTAAAAGTGTTGTAATCACTGTTTTAAAAGTAGAAAAATCTGAAAGCAATTCACAACAAACCCAGTAATCGGTGCGCCAGTCGAGACGTTGTAATCACTGTTTTAAAAGTAGAAAAATCTGAAAGCAATTCACAACCGCTGGATTAGGGACTGTTGGATTTATGTGTTGTAATCACTGTTTTAAAAGTAGAAAAATCTGAAAGCAATTCACAACGGAAGTCGATAAAGACACAACCGATTGTTTGTTGTAATCACTGTTTTAAAAGTAGAAAAATCTGAAAGCAATTCACAACTGATTGGGTTGTGCTATGTCTAAAATAGCTGTTGTAATCACTGTTTTAAAAGTAGAAAAATCTGAAAGCAATTCACAACTTTGGTATCACACAAGCAATTTTTTTATGAGTTGTAATCACTGTTTTAAAAGTAGAAAAATCTGAAAGCAATTCACAACGAAGATGAAAGCACTATCACCGGTTCGACTGTTGTAATCACTGTTTTAAAAGTAGAAAAATCTGAAAGCAATTCACAACCGAAATCGATATTGATATGAGTGATTTCGGGTTGTAATCACTGTTTTAAAAGTAGAAAAATCTGAAAGCAATTCACAACTAAAATCACATTCAAACGAAATGGAATTTTGTTGTAATCACTGTTTTAAAAGTAGAAAAATCTGAAAGCAATTCACAACGGGGAGAGGCTATTGATTTATCGCCAACGTGTTGTAATCACTGTTTTAAAAGTAGAAAAATCTGAAAGCAATTCACAACTCATTTTAACTCCTTTTAGCTAAATTTGTTGTTGTAATCACTGTTTTAAAAGTAGAAAAATCTGAAAGCAATTCACAACTGCCGGGCTTGTTTCTTTTGCAACCGCCGGTTGTAATCACTGTTTTAAAAGTAGAAAAATCTGAAAGCAATTCACAACACCGTATGGTATGAATAAAGAAAAGGACGGGTTGTAATCACTGTTTTAAAAGTAGAAAAATCTGAAAGCAATTCACAACATCTACTCTTTATAACACAGAATTAACGGCGTTGTAATCACTGTTTTAAAAGTAGAAAAATCTGAAAGCAATTCACAACAGGGTTATTTAAGCCAACTCCAAAAAAAAGGTTGTAATCACTGTTTTAAAAGTAGAAAAATCTGAAAGCAATTCACAACTTAGTTCTTTAATTTGTGTTTTCATAATTAGTTGTAATCACTGTTTTAAAAGTAGAAAAATCTGAAAGCAATTCACAACTGCCGGGCTTGTTTCTTTTGCAACCGCCGGTTGTAATCACTGTTTTAAAAGTAGAAAAATCTGAAAGCAATTCACAACATCTACTCTTTATAACACAGAATTAACGGCGTTGTAATCACTGTTTTAAAAGTAGAAAAATCTGAAAGCAATTCACAACAGGGTTATTTAAGCCAACTCCAAAAAAAAGGTTGTAATCACTGTTTTAAAAGTAGAAAAATCTGAAAGCAATTCACAACAGATAGACTGCACACTGCATATCTTGAGGAGTTGTAATCACTGTTTTAAAAGTAGAAAAATCTGAAAGCAATTCACAACAAACAAATTTCGCGGCGCTTTCATAAGTAAGTTGTAATCACTGTTTTAAAAGTAGAAAAATCTGAAAGCAATTCACAACTGAAGAAATTCGCAAGTTGTGGTTTATTCGTTGTAATCACTGTTTTAAAAGTAGAAAAATCTGAAAGCAATTCACAACACATTGAAAGAGAATTTAACGAAAGCGATAGTTGTAATCACTGTTTTAAAAGTAGAAAAATCTGAAAGCAATTCACAACACCATATTTCGCCATCTGCATAAGACATACGTTGTAATCACTGTTTTAAAAGTAGAAAAATCTGAAAGCAATTCACAACCCGGCTTTTTGCCGTCGCACGATAACGCTTGTTGTAATCACTGTTTTAAAAGTAGAAAAATCTGAAAGCAATTCACAACCCGCGCGGCGGGAGTATCAAAAAAAATATTGTTGTAATCACTGTTTTAAAAGTAGAAAAATCTGAAAGCAATTCACAACGCCTAAATCAACCAGCGCCGGCGATTACGCGTTGTAATCACTGTTTTAAAAGTAGAAAAATCTGAAAGCAATTCACAACCATTGCCGTTCACGTAAGTAAATATAGAACGTTGTAATCACTGTTTTAAAAGTAGAAAAATCTGAAAGCAATTCACAACTCTTTTACCAAGTTTTCCAGCGCCACCGCTGTTGTAATCACTGTTTTAAAAGTAGAAAAATCTGAAAGCAATTCACAACAACTATTGAGAACGAAGCTATGTTCTGGGGGTTGTAATCACTGTTTTAAAAGTAGAAAAATCTGAAAGCAATTCACAACTTCTCTTTCTACGGGAAAAGAATCGGGTAGAAATTCTTACTTTATTTGAGGTAAATTACGCAAATGAAGTAAGCAATTACAGTTCCCACCAGGGGACCGCCCAAACATCATCGGTTAGTTTGTATGGGGTGGGGGTGTTGCAAGCGACAATCGCTGTAGCAATATTTTCGTTAGGAAAAGTTTCTTTAAATGAGATAATTCCTTTCACATCTTTTTTGGTGGGGTGTGTTGCTATCTTGATTTCTAGTGGAAAAACCTTGCCATTGTATTCCATAAGCAAATCAACTTCTGCTCCAGAGTATGTCCTGTAGTGGTACAAGTTTGGCCTAGCATGCCAAGCGTTAATCCGCTTCACAACTTCCATCACGACAAATGTCTCAAATATGTGTCCATATAGCGGGTGAGAAACGAGGATTTCTGGAGAAAAAATTCCTTGTAGATAGCACAAGAGCCCCGTGTCGACAAAGTAGCCTTTGCTTTTGCTTGAAATACGCTTGATTGGATTTTTGTTGAATGATGGAATCTTTATCCATTGGTATGATGCTTCGCAGATATTTTCCCAGCGGACAGCTGTTGTGCGGTCAATCCCAAGGTCTCGTCCCAATTCGTTAGAGTTTATCTCTTGCGCTGACAACGCCGAAAGCAGGCGAACAAATCGCGAAAACAGGTTCAAGTTTGAGATTTCGGCAATACTACGGACATCGCGTTCAATATAGGTACGCATATATCTTGTGAAAAAGTCTGAGATAAGTTGGTCTGGCATATCTAAAAGCCCTGGCATTCCTCCCCGCCACATTAGTCGATTCAGAGGTGGTACTGATCCATCACCGAATTTTGAAAAATCATCTTCATTATTTTGAAGCAATGCTTCAAGTATTCCGTGTTCTTTTTTTTGAAAAATTTCCTTGAAACAAAGAGGGTAGAGATCTAGTACGGCAATGCGACCGGCCATAGATTCTGCCGCTCCGCGTAACACACTTAGGTTTTGTGAACCACTTAGGTAGAAAAGCGATTTATCGTTTGCATGTTCATCAACAAAACGTTTGAGAGAAGCGAGAACCTGAGGTACATATTGTACTTCGTCCAAAAATCCGGGTGATTTCATCTGTTTCAGGAATAGGTCTGGGTCCGCCTTGGCTCCGCGGATATCTTCAATAGGGTCAAATGTTACTATAGAATCTGCGGCAACGAGCTCTTTAATCAGAGTCGTTTTCCCGACCTGTCTAGCACCCGTTAGTAAGACACACGGAAAATACTTGAATAATGTTTCGAGCCTGTTTTGAATGAATCGATAAAGCATATTACCTCTATTTTTATGGATAAAATACATAAAAATAAAGATAAAATCAAGTTTTAACTGTAATAATATGGATTATATGCATAAATTTAAAGATTATTATATCTAATGACTTTTTCGGCTTGACTATTTGGGACTTTGCAATGAACAAAGTTTAAACGAACTGTTAAATTTCTACTGTTGTAGATAAACTAGAAAAATTTGAAAGCAATTCACAAACACGTTCTTTTACAATTCTTTCTGTTTGGTGTTTAAAAGATTGAGCATTATTTCCTAAAAATAAATTGTGCTTAAATGCTATTATGACATTTTTTGTCTTTGTTGGGTTTTATATTAAGAAAAAACATCAAACATTAGGAGAGCTAAAATGCAAAAAATATTGTTTAGTGTGCTTTTTCTTGTGACTCTCTAAATTGAAAATATCTTCCATAACGTTAATCAACATTTATCGCCTTGTTGTTGGATTTCAACAAGAACTTTTTCCGGCATTTGTGTGTTGATTACATCAGAACTGCAATTTTTGCGATTAAAAACGCCTGGGAACTGTCCTTGAATTTTTGTCCAAGAAAATTTCTACATTTGTGGCTGTATGGAAAATTTTTTAGAAAATGCGTTGATGGTGGTTCTTGGTCTGATAGGCCTTAGTTTTTTGGTTTTTATCCATGAATTTGGACATTTTATTGTTGCAAAATGGAATGGGGTTCGCGTTAAGACGTTTTCAATTGGATTTGGGAAAAAATTGCTTAAGTTCCGCAAAGGTGAAACGGAATATTGTATTTCACTTATTCCGTTTGGCGGTTATGTGGCAATGGCAGGTGAAAATCCTGATGGCGAAAAAGAAGGCGAACAAACAGACGATTTAGACGAACGCGGTTTTGCTTCAAAGTCTGTCGGTGCTCGGGCTGCAATCGCTTTTGCTGGCCCTTTTGTGAATATTGTTTTTGCATTTTTGCTTTTGATTGTGCTTTATATGAAAGGGGTAGAAGAACCTCTTTCTAATGATCTTGTAGTCGGTTTTACTATTCCAAACGAGCCTGCGGCTATGGCAGGCATTTTACCTGGTGATACAATTACAGCAATCGATGGTGTACCTACAAAAGGTTGGGACGATTTCAGAGAACGCATTGGAGTGAGCCTTGGTGCAAATCTTGTTTTGACTGTTCACAGGGCAAGTGGTGTTAAAGAAATTCCTGTTGTGCCTACAGAACTTGTGATACCTGCTTTAGATTCAGGAGATTCTCCGACTCCAATGGGAATAGGTGATATTGGCGTTTACCCGCGTCATCGTGTGGTTGTGCGAGAGGCTCCTTGGGCTGGTTCTAATGCGGAAACGGCGGGGATTTTGCAAAATGATACGATTTTTGAAATTGACGGGCATAAAATTTTCCGGTATGAAGATGTTTCAAAAATAGTCAACGCGTCGGCGGGCGATTCCTTGCATTTTACTTTGCTACGTGGAACAGATACATTGCACAAAACGATGGTAGCGACATATAATGAAGAGTATAAGCGTTATATGGTAGGTATTCAACTTGGCTATGTTATGTTTAAAGAAACGCATATTGTAAAGCGTGGCCCGGTAGAAGCTGTTGTTAAAGCTTCTGCTACTAGTTGGAAAATGACAACCAGTATTTTTAGGTATTTTAAAAGATTTTTCCAAGGTCAGGTTAAAGTCGATGCGTTTTCTGGTCCTGTTACAATCGTTGCGGCAATGGGAAACGTTTGGGTAAGTGGGTTTCAACAATTCCTGATGTTCCTTGCTCTTATCAGCATCAATCTGGGTGTCATGAATTTGCTCCCATTAGCGATAACTGATGGCGGACTTTTGATGTTTCTTGGAATCGAAAAACTTCGCGGTAAACCGCTTTCATTGAAAACGCAAAGTTTAATTCAAAATATTGCAGCCGCTTTCTTTATAAGCTTTTTTGTGTTTATCACGATTCTTGATTTCAGTAAAATTTCGCTTTTCTTTAGGTAAAAGTGCGTTCCCTGGGCAAGTCTATTAACTAAGCAAACATTGTTTGCCCAGGTCGGGCTTTTGCGTTATCGGCTCCTGAAGTCGCCGTCCGTTCAGCCTCGGAGTCCCGAGTCCTAACCCTACGGGCTTTCAATCCCTAACGCAACGACATACTTTTCTAGATTACATAGTATTCTATTTACAACGAAAAACCGAAATTTTCTACATTTTCCTTGTACAAGTATAAGGATTTGCTTATGAATATTTTAGTTGTTGGTAGCGGTGGTCGTGAACACGCGATTGCACTTGCAGTAAAAAAATCTCCAATGTGTGATAATTTAATTTGCGCTCCTGGTAACCCGGGAATGGCAAACCTTGGCAAATGTATTCCAGTTGATGTTCAAGATCCAAAAGCTATTGCTGATTTGGCAGAAACTGAAAAAATTGACTTGGCAATTATTGGCCCAGAAATTCCACTTGTAGCTGGTGTGGTCGATGAATTCCGTGCACGTGGTCTTCGTGCGTTTGGCCCGACTGCAGCAGCAGCAGCCCTTGAAGGCTCTAAGGCTTTTTCAAAAGATATCATGAAAAAATACGGTGTGCCAACTGCCGCATTTGAAACTTTTACCGATTTAGAAAGTGCAAAAAAATTCTTAGCAGAACACCCTGCTCCAATTGTGGTAAAAGCTTCTGGACTTGCGGCCGGTAAAGGTGCTATTGTTTGCTTAACCGATAAAGAAGCAAATGATGCAGTCGAAGAAATGCTTGGCGATAAAGCTGTATTTGGTGAATCTGGCAAAACAGTTGTTATTGAAGAATTTATGGATGGCGAAGAAGCCTCTATCTTTGTGGTTTGTGATGGAAAAGATTACGTTATCTTAAGTTCTGCTCAAGATCACAAGCGCGTTTTTGACGACGACAAAGGCCCAAATACAGGCGGAATGGGGGCTTATAGCCCAGCTCCTGTTGTGACAGATGAACTTCTTGATGAAGTCAAAAAGACAATTATTGAACCAACTCTCAAGGGAATGGCTACAGAAGGAAAACCTTATACAGGCGTTCTTTATGTCGGTATTATGGTAACTTCAAAAGGCACGAAAGTGGTGGAATACAACTGTCGCTTAGGTGACCCTGAATGCCAGATTGTTCTCCCTCTTTACGATGGCGATGTGCTTGCTTTGTTTGATGCTGCCGAAAAAGGCGAACTTGCAAAACTAGACGCTCCTAAAGCTCCAAAAGGTAGTTCTGCTATTGTAGTGCTTGCAAGCGAAGGTTACCCAGGAACTTACGCTAAGGGTAAAGTAGTTACAGGTATTGAAGAAGCAGAAAAGAATGGCGCACAAGTTTTGCATGCTGGAACCAAAATGCAAGATGGTAACTTGGTCACAAACGGCGGTCGCGTATTTGGCGTTGTAGGTCATGGTGCGACTCTTAAAGAAGCTCTTGACATAGCTTATGCCGCCTGTGAAAAGGTTGAATTTGAAGGTAAATTCTACCGCAAAGATATTGGTAAAAAAGGCCTTGCAAGGCTTTCTAAGTAATGAGGTTAGAATGTTTGACACAAAAGAAAACGCTTTGGTTGGAATTGTTACCGGAAGTGCTTCTGATAAAGGTCTTGTAGACAAAGTAACAGCAGTACTTGATGAATTTGGCGTGGCTTGGGAATGGAACATTCTTTCTGCCCACCGCACCCCGAATAAAACGGCAAAATACGCTCGTGAAGCTGAAGGCCGTGGTTTGAAAGTTTTGGTTGGTATTGCCGGTCTTGCAGCCGCCCTTCCAGGTGTGCTTGCTGGCCATACGCTTCTTCCGGTTATTGGGGTTCCTGGCGATGGCGGTCCGCTTTCTGGAACAGATGCTTTGCATTCTATTGTACAAATGCCTCCAGGAATTCCAGTAGCAACGGTTGGTATCGGAAATGGCAAAAATGCGGCTTACTTGGCGCTTCATATTTTGGCATTGAGTGATGCTTCTATCCGTGAAAAATTGGCAAAGTATCGTCAATCATTAGGTGATATTGAATAGCGATGCCTTTTTTATTGCTGCTTTGTCTTGTTGCTTTTGCTTTTGCTGAAAATAGTGGAATAGAAAAGTTCCCTTTCTTTAAAGGTGAACGCTTGGATTATGTGATTTCTTGGGGAATCATTACAGCAGGTAATGCTTCTTTAGAAATTAAATCGTTAGACAATGACAAAACTGAATTTTATGTTTTAGCTCATAATAACGGGGCATTCAAGTCTATTTACCCTGTAGCAGATACTATTTATTCAAGGATTCGTAATAAAAATTTTTTACCGGAAGTCTTTAAAAAAATCAACCATGAAGGGAAATACCACGCTTCTTCAGTTATCCGCTTTGATAGGGTGGGTGAAAAAGCTTGGCTTTCAGATTCGGTTTTTACAGATTTTGAGCGAAAACAGAAAAAACGTTCTGCTGATACGGTTATAACAATTTCTGGCAAAGAGTTAGATATTATTTCTGCATTCTACTTTGTGCGGCAACAAGCTGAATTGAAACAGGGAAAAACAGAAAGTTTTAGTGCCGTAAGTGGCAAAAAAAAGTATGAATTGAAAGTAGTTGTTTATGGTAAAGAACAAGTCAAAACGAAGGCCGGAACCTTTGAATGCATTAAAATTGAGCCAATTTTAGATGGTGATGGCATTTTTAAGGCTGCTGGTAGGTTGTTTATTTGGCTTACTGATGATAATAGGCGCTTGCCGGTTTTGATGAAATCTAAAATAGCATTGGGGTCGATTAAGGCTGAATTGACCCGTTTTTCTCAAAAAAAAGAGTAAAAACAATGTTTACAAGGATTTTTTCTGAAAAAGCGCAAGATAAAAAGTTATATTGAGTGCAAATAGTTTTTTTGAGGCTAGAAAATGCTAAAAAAATTGTCTTGGTTGTTATGTGTATGTGCTTTATCTGTTTGGGCACAAGATGATGAGTTTTCTGAAGACTTTTCTGCTGCTACAGAAACAGTAGAAGAAACTACAGTAGATGGCGCTGCTGGAGAAGGAGCTGCTGGAGAAACTTCAGCAATTTCTGAAGAAGAAGCTATGGATGCTCGTGCTCGTGACCGTGCAGAACGTAAAAAATTTGAAGAAGAACAACGTGCTGACGAATTTGCTAATTCTTTACGCCGCCGTGACTGGTTGAAAGATCGTCTTGTTTTGGAACTCGGTATGGGCTCTCGTATGCCTGTAATGGGTGAAACTGGTATGGGTATGGGTTTTGGTGCAGGTCTTGAATACATTACCCGTTGGCATCTTGGTGTATTCGGTTCTTTTGGTTTGATTCCAAGCGGAACAGATGCAGACTTTGAACAAATCAGTCTTGAAGGTGGCTTTGCCTGGAAAGCTGGTTTGACCTATTATCTTTTCCCGAAGAACCCGCTTCACTTGGGTTTCTCTGTGACTTATGGTACTGTTTTTTATGACCATGATGTTAAAGCAACAGAAGAAAACGATTTTACAAGAGAATTGATTGCTGTTGATGGTTATCAATTTGATGTTCTTGTTACATACTTAACAGATAGCTGGTATTACTTGCAATTTGCTATTGGTATGTATTACGCTCCAGATGCTAAAGACAAATCTTTTGGTTATGCTACAAGTGAAGCAACAGAAAAAACTTCTCGTGTAGTGGATAAAGATGGTATTTCTAAAATGGGCTTAGTATTTGGTATTACTGTTGGCTTCTCCTTCCCAGAATTCTTCCCAGATGATACTGAAAAGCGTCGTCGTGAACGCGAAAAGGCAAGAAACGCAAAGTAATATTTTAGCTTGATTTTCTTGAAAATCTTATAAAAAATGGCGGCTGTAAGCCGCCATTTTTTATTGTATAAACGGATTTTTGCTGCCTTTTAAAAGGTTTTATTGCATGATTTGAGGTTTTATATTTACTTGCGAGTAGTTATTGTGATTGAATTTGCTCGCGGTTCTTGCCCTCGGTTCTTGCCCGAGAACCTTGTCATTGCGATGGGAACTTGTCCGCGAACCTTGTCATTGCGATGGAACGTAGTGACAGAAGCAATCTCCTCACAAGCAACACTTGTTTTTGGATTACTTCGCTACGCTCGTAATGACAAAAGCAAGATGGCCACGTCGTCTTAAAAGACTTCTCGCCATGACAAGTCAGACTGCGTTCGCGATGACTAGTTTATTTTACGCATAATGCCTATAACACGACCTGCAATAGAAAAGTCGCGTTCTGGGCGGACTATAATTGGTTGGTATTTTGGGTTAGCAGCATGGAGTTCAACCCATTCTTTTTGGGGTTGAAAATATTTTACTGTAGCTTCGTCATCGATTTTAGCGATGATGATTTCACCACGTTCTGCTGTATTTTGTTGTTGGGCAAAAACAAGGTCTCCATCAAAAATACCAGCATTGATCATAGAATCGCCTTTAACACGCAAAGCAAAAACATCTTTACGGCGTGCGATAAAATCTCGGTCAATAGTGATTGTGCCTTCTAAATTTTGAACGGCTAAAATAGGTTCCCCTGCAGCTACGCGCCCCACAATAGGGATTTCTACAGAAGAAGAATCTGTAGCAGGGGTTTCGTCATGGAGAATTTCTATGCCGCGACTTGTACGAGGAGAACGGTTTATATAGCCTTTTTTGATAAGTGCCGCTAAAATAGAGCGAACACCATTGGTAGAGGATATATTAAAACGATTAGCAATTTCACGAACTGTAGGTGGCCGACGAAATTCTTCAGTCTGCACCTTGATGTATTCATAAATTTCTTGCTGGCGCGGGGTAAGAGCGCGTTTTTGTTCTTGTTCTTGATTGGACATAAAATACCTCCACACCTAAATATACTGCTTTTTTGTTCAAGTGTCAATAAGAACACTGCACAAAATGTATTTTTTTTGAAGGTATTCCTTTAAATTTTAATTTTCAGAAGTTTCTTTGTTTTCTGGTTTCTTTTTAAAGGCTTGAGAAATTAGATAAGCGATAAATAAAACGCCAAGGACGGCTAGTCCCAAAGAAATTTCATGGTTGTATTTTTCAATTAAATCTTTTTGTCCATGGGCTAAATACCCTAAAACGATTAGAACGATATTCCAAAAGGCGGCCCCAATGAGTGTAAAAATGGTAAAAGGAAGTAATTTCATTTTTGCAAGACCAGCTGGAATAGAAATGAGCTGGCGAATGCCTGGAATAAGGCGCCCAACTAAAGTTGATAGGTTGCCGTGTTCGATGAAAAAATCTTCTGCTTTTTTGACTTTTGATGAATCAATGAGGCACATGTGACCTAAACGAGAGTCTGCGAATTTGTAAATAATAGGGCGACCTAAAGCTTTGGCTAGAAAATAGTTGACATAAGCACCAACGAGAGCACCAAAAGTAGCGGCTAAAAAGATGATGAAAATGTTTAATTCAGAATCTGGTTGAAAAGCTTTGTAAGCGGCCGGTGGCACAACTAGTTCAGATGGAAATGGAATAAAGGAACTTTCTATTGCCATAAGCAGGCTAATGGTTCCATAGTTTAGGTGATGGTTGTACCAATCAATAACTCGCTCATAAATACTTGCGGATTCAGGAGTGTTTTGTGCAAAGGCAGAAACTGCTAAAAGAAGAACTAAAGAAATGGATATTTTTTTCATAGAGTTAAATTTATTAAAATGAAATGACTATGCCTGCTCCTAAAAGTCCAATAGCTACTGCAAAAGAGGTTATACTGACATAAGCCCGTTCATCGCTTCTGTCTGCGTATTTTTTGTTTTCTTTTTTTTGCTTATCGTAATTAGGACCATTTGCAATATGCGGCTTTTTAAGTTCGTCGCGAATATCTTTTGCTTTTTTATAATCTTTTGCAGAAAGGTAAGCAAATACGCTACCAATAACTGCTGGTACAATAGAAGTTCCTATAAGTGTTATGCCTACTTTTTCTAAAAGGCGTTTTTTGCGTTCTTTTTGTTGATCATTGATTTCACTAGGGAGTGTAAGTGGTGTTAAAGTAATATCGATTTTATTTTTTTCACTTGGCATAATATAAAAATGAATGGTTGTGTCTCTAAAGCCTTCTTTTGAAAGGAACAAAGATGATTCACCAAGTGTATTTTTATTTAAAATTTTCGGTGTTTTTCCTAAGCTAGCGGTAAAGCGAGTGATTGTGTCGTTAAGAAAAATTTCAGCTCCCTCTGGGTGAGATACAATTTGAATTTTAGGTTGGACTCTTTGGAGACGCATAGAAATTTTAGTAGTATCATCGGGTAAAATTCTTGTTTTAATGGTTTCGGCCCACAAGTGTTCGTCTACATCCCAATAAGCATAAAGTTCCACAATGCCAGTATCTTTGGTGGCGTAAGTGCAAGGTGTTTTACAGATTGAGTTTCCTTTGGCAAGCGTTAAAAGAGCTCCTTCTGGTTCGGTTTCAACAAAGACATAATTAAATTCTGGTTTTATATAAATGGTATCAGCTTGTTTTTTAGATTCTGGAACTTTTTTGAATAAAGTGTTTAAAGCTTGTTTAATTTGGCTTCCCTCTAAAGTTTGGGAAAAAGGATTTTTTGCAGAAATATTTATACTTGCTTCTTCTGGTTCACCTTCATTTGAAAAGTAAGAAAGTTCTAGACGTAAACTATCATTTGTACTTGGAAGAATTTTTCCAAAAAGAATGGCTTTTGGTTTTAACTTGCGTAATAAAGGTAATGAACAAGAAATTTCAATGCAATTTTCAAGAATAGAATCTGTAACCAATACGGGGTCTTGTTGGTCTTCTTTTAACAAATCGTAAAATAGATTCTGAAGGCTTATGGCAAAGCTAGAATCAATTGGGCGTTTACTGAATGGGACAAGAATAGTTTTGTTTTCAAAGGCTGATAAAATATTAGCGTCAAAAGAAGAATCTGTTAAAAGAGAATCGTTGATTTTTGTTGAATCTGAAATACTTAAAACAGAATCCGGCAATTCTTCTAAAGAAAGCGTATCGCCATTAGCAGAAGAAATCATTTGAACAAAAGAGGTTTTTGGGATTTTAACAATGGCATATTCATTTTTGATGTAACCACCAAGTAAAACAGTGTCTGCGTTAAAGCCCGCAAATTCAGCTTTTTGTTTTATACCAGATTTAAGTTCTACAAAAACAGATTCACCTTTTTCAGGGAGCCGTGCTTGTAAAACAGAAATGAAACACAAAAGTAAAAGGAAATATTTCATAAGCCCTCAAAAATGCAAGTAAAATCCAATGCTTAGTAAAGCAACACCAATTCCAGAAAACCAATAAGTAGCGGTTTTGTAATTTTCAGATTTGTTTTTGTGCTGATTGAAATCTTGTTTTAGCGATTCTGTTTTTGATGTATATATTTTATGATGTTTTAATTCTTCGCGTATGTCATTAGCTTCTTTGTATTCAAGATAATTTTTAATAAGAGTGAAACTTGCTATTCCAAAAGGAATGATACTTGAAAACATCATGCCCTTTCCAACACTTCGTTTTGTACGTTTCTTTAAATTTTGTTCTTGGAAATAAATTTTTTCAGGATTAGATTCTTTGTCTAAAATAACCATAAGATAAGAATCTTCTAAATCGGGGATAGTTACTTCTATTGTTGAATCTCTAAATAAAGGTTGGAAAAAAGTGAGAGAAATTTTATTCTGGTTTAATGGAATCTGTATTGCAGCCGGTGAAATGTAATCAGCCTTTGTAGAATAATCTGGGGTTAGTTTTTCTGCATAAATTTCAGTATTAGCCGGCCAGGCAGAAACGTGCAAAGTTTTAAAATCTTTTGCAAAAATAGAAATACTAAAAAAGAATAAAATGGCTAGGAGTTTCATTCTAAATCTCCTGCAAAATAAGGGCCTAAAACAAAGATGTTTTTTTCAGTGAATTGTAATTTCCAAAACTTTTTAGGGCTTTTGTTTTTAGCGTTATCTTCTAAATGAATAGCAATTTTACAAGAAGATTCACAGTCAAGAGTGAAAGCAAATTGATTGTTTTTGAATTTGTAAGGGATAGTATCTTTTGAATTTTCTAAAATAATTGCAGAATGCAAAGCGTTGAAGCCACTTCCATTTTCTAGAGCAAGAAAACGAATGGAATCATTTTTTGAAAAAGATTCTTTTAAAGGCATTGCTTCAGGAGGGGTGTTGTCTTTTAAAATTAATGTGTCTGTTGTTGTAATGAGATTTTTTTCAAGGAAGGCTAGGGTAGAATCTTTTTCATAATCTGTTCGAAGAGTTTCTTGTACAATGAATTTATAGTTTTTATTGTTGTTTAAGTTTGAAATAAATATTGAAGTATCGCTATGGAAAGTGTATTTGTTTACAATGGAGTCTTTTAATAAAACATAAAGTTCACCATTTTTGGCGTAGTTTCTAGAAGCTTCGTATCTAATAGGAACGACGAATGCCGCAGAAGAATCGGGTAATGTAAATCGAAAAGAATTGATTTCAGAAAAAACATTTTCAGAATTTTCTTGGGAAAAAGTTTTGAACTTTATGCCCCAAAAATAGAGTGGATAATCAGAAGAATTATTTAAATCGTTAGCTAATATTTTAAAAGGCGTGTTGCAGTCAATTTGTTTGGGTTTTGTTAACCACAAATCTTTTTTATTTTGATTTAAATAGATTTCGCATTCTGATGTTTCCCAGGAATCTTGCCCAGAAATTTTCCATTGGAATAAAATGGAATCAGTAGGATTTATTGTATTAAAAGCATTTTCTGGTGAAAGAAGTTGTATGCTTGGTGTTGAATTTATAAAAACAGGTAGGCACGTTTTTAACGTATCACCAAGAAGATCTATAGAATAATGGCAAAGCGTGTCTGTTCCTGGTTCGTTCCAAAGCACACGAATGCTTTCTTCGTTAAGCATAAAACCTTTGTATGCCCAGTATCTGACAAAAAAATGTTTGCCCAGTTCATTTGCCGGAATGATTTCTTCTTGGGCTTTTGCAACGGCTCGGATAAATAAAGTTTCGGCAGGTTGTATAAATAACGAATCTAATGGTTTTCGTCCTGCTAAAGAAGAATTTTCTTTTGGAATTAAGAAAAATTCATTGGTGATTTTTTTTGTGTCATTTGTGTTTAAAAGAACGTCTTCACTGCAAGCTGATAATAAACAAAGCAGGGAAAATATTATAGCCATTGTTCTCATTCTTTAACCTCCAGAATAAATTGATTTTGGAGTTCAAGACCATTTTCGTATCGAGAAAGAGCTTCTATTGTGTATTTCCCAACAGAAAAAAGAGAAGCATAAATGGTAATGCTAGAATCAGATTTTGTTTGCGTAAATGTCCATGCAGGGTTTTCTTTAGATGACCAAATAATGTCTTTTAATTCAAGATGGTAAGGGTTGGTTTCATAAAATGAAATGTTTAATGTGTCTTGCTGGTTAAGAGTTGTATCGTAAAGAGGCGTTGCCCATGCTGATTCTTTACAGAGATAAAATGTTTGCGAAATGGAATTGTTGTTAATGTCTTTTACTTTTAATGATAAAAAACGACAAATAGGCAAATTGTACTTTGGAAGTTCTATGGATAAAGTATCGTTAGACAAAGAAAATTGTAATGGTTCATTGTCTAAAGTAAGAGAAATGTTTGAGGAGTCTAATTGAATTCCATGATTTTCTATTGGAAATATTAACTGGGAAACATAGGGGAGTGTGTCGCTTTTTAATGCTAGGAACGAAGGAGCTTTATTGTCTTCAAGTAAAAAATTAATGTTGTCTTTTAAATCACCGGGTTTTAAATGGTACGTTTGTTCGTGTGATTGGTAATCTGAAAAAGTCATAACATTTGCTCGAAGTGTATAGTCACCAGAGTTAATAAAACCTGTATCAAATAGGCTGTCATTTAGCGTTAATTCTTTTGATGAATCGTTTTGTACTAAATAGAGTTTTACTTTTTTCAAAAGGGAATCTGGAAAAATAGTTATTTTGCCGCTTAAACGCGTTAAACCTTTTGAATGACCTGTAGCAAATTCGGAACTAATAGTATTACCCTGTATGCCTTCAGAATCAAAAACAGTTACTTTCCATTCGTAAGTTTCTAATTCTTTAAAATTTAAGTTCGGTTTGATACAAGTAGTGCTGAGTAATGTATCTATGATTTTTTTGTTGTTTTCAAAGATTTCAAAAATGTAAAAAAGGTTGTTGTTATCTTTATCGCTTGCATTCCAAGAAAAGAAAATAGAATCTGGAGATAAACGAGAAGAATTATTTTCTGGTAACCAATGAATAGAATCTAAAACAGGCGGTGTAGAAACATTTATTTGTACAGAATCCGAAAGAGAATCTCCGTGAAAATCAACAATGGTAAAATGATAAACAAAGTTCCCAGGCTTTGTTGGCTTAAATTTAATTTGAAATTCTTTGAAAATGTTGTTGTCAGGATCTTTCCAAAAATATTTTTGAATGTGAGTTCCTCTTTCAGGTAAGATATTTCCAATGAGAAATACTGTGTCTTTTAAAGCGATTGTCGTATCTTTTAGGTTGCTTGCATTGTCATTGAAAATAAAGGCGTTTACTTTTATTTTTTCACTTTCATTCTTAGAAAGAACAGCATCTGAATCAATGCAGCTAGAAAGGAGAAATAGTAAACAAAGGAACAAAAATTTCATGATTATTGTTCCTTTACGTAAAAATGAATCCATAAAGATGTGTCGGCACTATTATACAAGTCGTTTGCGATAATGCGGAATTTATGACTCCCTTCAGAGAAATGGGTTAAGTGAGCGTAGTTCCACATGCCGACAGGAAAAAGGATAGAATCTTTTTCTATAAAAAATTGTAATGTATCACCGTCGACGTCAAAAGCGTTCCAGGAAAATAAGAATGGCGTATTTTTGTCTCCGATTAAAGTATCTCCTTCAGCGGGTGATAAAATTTTTGTGATTTTTGGTGGCGAATTGAGAATGATTTTAAAAGATAAGCCTAATGCGTTGCCAAATTTATCGTTTAAAGTAACTGAATCAGGAATTAAAGATTTTTTGTGTGTGTACGAAAATACGCTTTTATTTGAAAGCAGAGAATCTTTTTTAAACCAAGAATATTCTAAAGAGTCTTTAAATTCACGCGGTGAAGTTTTTATAAAAAGTTTGAAGTTTTCATTGTTTGGAATTTCTAAAACATAAGAAGTATCGCCCTTTTGTGAAATGATTCCGATTTCTGCTTTATCAAGATAAATTTCTTTTTCAATGTTTTCTGGCGTATAAGTGCAGGCAACTAAAAGGAATAAAATGAAAGAAGAAAGAGTACATAGAGATATCATTTTTATCCGTTTGTTTAAAACGGATTGTAATGTAAAAAGTAAACAGGAGCTTCTAATGCACTTTTTCATAAAATCTCTTTATAGTTACTTTCCAAATCTAACTATATTCTAAGATATGAGCGAGACTAATTTAGAATACAAAAAGGCTATGTCTAGATTGGAAGAGATTTTGCAAAAAATTGACCAATCTGAAATGGGAATTGATGAACTGGCAAGCCAAGTAGAAGAAGCAACGCTTCTTTTACGGCAATGTCGGCGTATTTTAACAGAAACTGAAGAAAAAGTCCAGCAATCTTTAAGAACGCTTGATGGAGAATTAGATTCTAATGTCTAGTTTGTTAGAAGTTCGGGATGCTTGTGTTAGGTATCCTCAACGGGGTGGTTTATTTTCCCGAACTCTTTCTTATTTAGAAGCTGTTTCTGATGTCTCTTTTTCTTTGGAAAAAGGTGAAATTTTAGCCATTGTTGGTGAATCTGGTTGTGGGAAGTCAACACTAGCACAAGCGCTTGTTGGATTGCAACCGTTTGCTTCGGGGAATTATTTTTTAAACGGAAAGTCGGTTGATTTAAAGTCTGAAAAAGAATGGAAGTCTGTAAGGAATTCTGTACAAATGATTTTTCAAGACCCTTATTCTAGTTTGAATCCCAGGCAAAAAGTTTTAGATATTCTTTCTTATCCATTGCGTTATCGTTGTTTCTCTGAAAAGGAATGTTTTAAAAAAACTGAAGAAGTTTTGGAAAAAGTAGGCTTGCCTTTGGTGTCTCTTGAAAAATACCCTCATGAATTTTCTGGAGGTCAACGGCAGCGTTTAGGGATTGCTCGTGCTTTAATGACAAACCCTGAAGTTCTTGTTTGTGATGAAGTGACTAGTGCACTAGATGTTTCGGTTCAAGCTCAAGTTTTAAAATTACTAGATACTTTACGAACCGACTTGAATTTGGCGATAATTTTTATTTCTCATGATATGCAAGTGGTTCAAACGCTTGCCGATAAAGTAATGGTAATGTATTTGGGACAATCATTAGAAGAGGGTAAAGTAGAAGATGTTTTTAAAAATCCTTTGCACCCTTATACTCAAGCCTTGATTCAAAGTGTGCCGACATTAGAATTTGGACACCCGCCAGAAATTTTAAGTGGCGAAATCGTTAAGTCGTCTTTGGGTTGCGTTTTTGCTCCACGTTGTTCTTTGGCAAAAGAAATTTGTTTTTCACAATGCCCTAATTTAAATGGTGGGGAACGTAAAATACGTTGCCTTTTTGTAAATCAAGATGCTTGAAAAAGAATTCATATTAAAAATTGAAAAAGCAGCCCAAGGCGGTGATGGGTTCAGCCATTTGCAGGATGGTCGAGCTTGCTTTGTTCAAGGGGCTTTGCCAGGAGAAACTGTTCTTGCAAAAATCACTAATAATGGTAAAGATTTTGCAAAAGCTATTACATTAAAAGTTCTAGAGAAAAATCCTTTGAGAGAATCTCCGCGTTGTCCTTTTTATGAACGCTGTGGAGGTTGTTCTTTACAACATGCTTCTCTTTCATTACAAATCTCTATGGCAAGAGAAGCCATTTGTGATACATTTAGGCGATTTGCTCATATTACATTGCCCGAAAACTTTCCAATTCATTTTGGAAATCCTTGGGAATACAGAAACAGAATTCGTGTGTTGAAAACTAGAAACGCATTTGGCTTTAGGGAAGGAGCTTCTCACCATATTATTCCAGTCGCATCAAAATGTAAGGTGCTTGTGCCTGCGTTACAAAAATTTTTAGAATCTCAAGAAGCGCTTTCTTTAAAAACAAAAGAACTTCAGGTTTTTGAAAATGGTAATGGAGCTATTTCTTATTTCTATAAAGGGATGTCTCAAAAAGAATTTTTAGAAAAAGCAAATACAAGTGTAGAGATTGCCGGCAAAAAAATTTATACAGATGCTTCTGTGTTTTTTCAGTCAAACCTTTCGCTTTTGCCTGTTTTGGTAAAGCGAGTGAAAGAAGTGACTGAACCGAATACATTACTTGTTGATTTGTTTAGTGGTGTTGGATTTTTTGCCGCTTTGTTAGAAGATTCTTTTGAAAAAATTGTGGCGGTAGAAAGAGATGCAAATTGTTTACGTTTGGCAAATAAAAATTTAAAAGCGTCTGCAACATTTGTATCTGAACCTGCAGAAGATTGGCTTGGAAAAAATATTGTTTCAAATGACGTTTCTTTAATTGTTGACCCTCCAAGAACAGGTCTTCCGCAAAGTGCCGCTGAAGCTTTGTGCAAAAGTGCTCTTTCACGATTAATTTATGTGTCTTGTAATCCGGTTACTTTGGCTAGAGACGTATCTCTTTTGGCAAAAAATGGTTTTACTTTAGATTTGCTAGAGGGCTTTGCTTTTTACCCCCAAACCCCACATTTAGAAATGTTGGCCGTGTTACGCCGTTAATCTGTTAGTTAAAAGAATAGTTTCTTTACTTTTTAAGAGATTCTTTACAGAAAAGACTTTTCGTTATAGGGTATATTTTTTTATTTTTTCTTTTGTGAGGATTTTATGAAAAAAATAATTTTAATCTCTTTTATTGTTCTTTTTTCTTTAACGGCTTGTAAAGAAAAAGAACCGCAAATTATAAGTGGGCGTGAATGGAATGTGGGTCGAAATGTGGTGGCTGATACCACATCGGCTTTTTTGCATTGGGATCCATTTATTGTTCAGTTAGATTACGGGAAAAATTTTGATTTTGATTCTTTGAAGTGTGAAATTACTGATGCGTCTGGAAAAGTGCGTTACTCTAAAATGACTGCTGTGTCTCCGAAAATGGGAAGTTATACTTTGCAAGGTAAAAAGAAAGGTAGCGTGATGACTATTGGTGATTTTTTGCGCTCTAAAAAGCCACAAAATGCAAAAGTCCGTTTTTTTGCAAAAGACAGTTTAATTGTAGAAAAAGACATACAAGTAATTGCTGAAAAATAAAAGGTCTAAATAATGAAAAATTTAAAATGGTTGTTGTGTGGGATTTCTTTTCTGTTTTTTGCTTGTGATTCAGAAATAAATGTTTCTTATAATTTGCCAAAGCCTGTTAAACAAAATCTTTATGTAGAAGGTTATTTTGCAACGATTGATTTAAAAGGTGAAGAACGTATTGGTACAATTACTGCTACATACGTAGAACTAGAACATTCTTCTTCTGGTGATACTTTAAAAATGAATCGTAAATATGAGATAGATAAGTCCCGGGGCTATCTCAAGAATTATATGCCTTCAGAACTTGCTTGGCGCGTAGATTCTTTATCGTTAAAAGCATTTGATAGAGAAGTTTTTGAAATAGATGGTTTAAAAGTAGGCTATGATTCTCTTGTACATTCTTTGCCTATGCCAGAAAAATGGCGCACTCAACTTTTGAATCCTGAATATGAAAAACATTTGATCCGTGCTGAAAAACATCGTTGGGAAATGACTCATCTTTTGAAAGGCTCTTACCCTGAAAAAGCAAATATTACAGAACAATTGAAAAAAGAAAATCGTTTAAACTTTGCTTTGATTTCAATCGATTCTGTTGTGACAGAAGGTTTTCAGAATTTAGATAAACGCAAGTGTTTTACTTATACAGTTCATTTGACTGAAACAGAAAGTTTCCCTTATTACATTTGGGAACAACATGTGAATAGTAATATTGTTCCAAAAGAATTTCAAAAATATTACCAAGGTTTAAAAGCTGAATATAAAACGCGTTATCAAATTGCAATGGAACCACAAGGCGGAATCCTTTGTCAAGAACGTGAAGTTCGTGAAGGCTTACATACTATGGTAAATCCAGAATCAGGTGACACGGCAACATTTAAAAGTAATATTACTTTAGAACGCCTTTACACGAAACAGGTGGCTGATGAAAATCTTCCATAGCGCGGTTCTTGTTTTAATTTTATTGTCATCATTTTTTACTGGGTGTGCTTCTAACCATTCAGCAGCACAAATTTTGGCAGAAGATTCTTATGCTGTGTATCTTGAAACGTATAAAGCTTATGCCGAAGCCGAAGAACGTTATATGAATGTATTGTTTAATTTAGAACGAATGCCCGAAGAAGAAGAACTTTGGATTATGAAACGTTCTTTAATTGTTGAATTAGAGCAGTTGCGAAATTTAATGCTTCAAGCTCGCGCTGATTTTGATGATGCTGTAAAGGCCTGGGATTCTGATTTGCAAAATCGTTTAGCTGAAATCAAAAAGGGCAATAATTTTGTGAGTCCTAATTTGCGTGGTGCCGATGCTAAACGTTCTTCTCCAGGAGAATTGTTGCCAGGAGAAGCTTCAAGAATCGGGCGAGATAAATTTTCAGAAGGCAATTTTTAAAGTTTAAAAGAACGGAGGTTATGGTGCAAAACTTACCTATTTTAGAAATGGTTGCTCAGTCAGATGTAATGACTGCAGTGATTTTGGTAATTCTTGGAATAATGTCTCTAGGTTGTTGGGGAATTATTCTTGTGAAGCTTTTAACTAACGGAAAACACCAACGAGCAAATGCCAAATTTTTTGCACAATTCCGTAAAATAGAACATTTTGTGGATTTAATCACTTTGTGTGAAAAATCTTCCGATAGTGCTTTAAAACGTTTGACTCTTGAAGTGTTGCAAGAAGCATCAAAATTCAGTAACTATGTTAGTTACGATTCTATCCAACATAGAGCTTCTTTGTTAGAAGATACCATTCAACGTTCTATTGAAGGCTTGCGTTTAGAAGAAGATTCAAACATAGCCTTTTTAGCGACGAGCTCTAACTTGGCTCCATTCTTTGGTTTGCTTGGAACAGTGTGGGGGATTATGGTTGCTTTTTACCAAATTGGTCAACATGGGAGTGCCGATTTGTCTGTAGTGGCTCCAGGTATTGCAATGGCTTTGATTACAACAGTTGCTGGTTTGTTAGTTGCTATTCCGGCTTCTGCTGGTTATAACGTTTTTGCGGCTCGTAATGGTAGAAATGAAATTTCTTATTACAATTTTGGCTCACACCTTTTGAGTCTTTTTAAACGCGACGATCTTTTGGCTCTTGAAGAATTGGCTGGATAATTATGAAACGTAGTCGTAGCAAGCAATTGAACCAAGAAATGAATTTGACGAACATGATTGATGTCGTGTTCGCTATCTTGATTGTGTTCATTATATCTGCTCCTCTAATGAGTCAAGGGATTAAAGTGGACTTGCCTAAAGCCGAAGCGCCGACAATGGAGCAAGAAAAAGTATTGAAAGTTTCGATTACTGACAAAGCTGAAGTTTATATTGCCGATATGAAAGTAGAACTTGATGGCTTTGATAAAATTTTTAAATCTTTATGGGATGGCGAACAAGCTGTTGTAATAAATGCAGATGAATCAATTGCTTATGGCTTTGTAATGAAAGTGGTTTCTGCAGTGCAACAGGCTGGAGTTAAAAAACTAGGTTTTCTGACTTTATCTCCTACGGAAGAATTAGGGAATGGCAACTAATCACCCAAGTGAATCGTTTTTTCGGACTACTTCTTTAAGGTCCTGGAAGGCAATTGTTATTGCTGCGATTCTTTTTCATGCTACATTAGCATTGGTGATTTTTGTGGCTCAAAATATTCGTTCTCCAAAAGAAGCTGAACTAATACCTGTTTTTGAATTGGTGCAAGTTTCTGAAGTGGCTCCAACGCCAGCTCCTCCGCCACCACAAGAAAAAGTATCAGAACCTAAGCCACAAAAAACGCAAGAAGTAAAACCACAACCTAAGCCTAAGCCAAAGCCTTTACCGCCAGAACCTAAACCAACAGAACCAGAAACTCCAAAGCCCGAAGACCCCACTCCAGAAGAGCCTGTTGCTGAAGAACCTGTTGAAAATACAGAAACAGAAACTCCTGAAGAACCTGTTGAAGAATCCTTTGATATAGATGATATGGAAATTCCAGAATCTTTAGAAAAATCCTCTTTGAATCCTGTTGGCTCTGTAATGATGGATCCTGTTTTGCAAGCATTTTTGGAACGTTTAAAACAACTGGTTATGGCTAATTTTAATCCACCGAATGGTTTACAAATTGCTCGAAATGCCAAAACGACAATTCAGTTTAGCGTTAGTTCTAGTGGACAAATTGCTGATGTTGTATTGAAAAATTCTTCGGGCAATAAAACCTGGGATGCTCTTTCTGTCCGAGCTGTTCAAATAACAAAAAGTCCAGCACTTCCACCAACGTATCAAGGTGAAATTCTTTTATTACAGTTTAATTTTACGCCGAATTAGGGTTATAAGTGTTTAAAAAACTTTCTGCACTTTTTCTTGTTTTTCTTTGCGGAGGTTGTTCAGATGAAACCTTGCTAGGTACAGGAGAAACTCTTGTAACTCGTTGTGCAATAGATGAAAAAGATGCCTCTCCATTGCACTTAGTTTTTGGAGAATCCGGCGAAGCGTATATATTAAATGAATTTTCTTTGGTGTATCGCTATAATAGAGACCCTTCTAGGCTTTGTGCATTTGAATTGGATAGAGAATTTTCTTCTTTTGGTAGTTTACATTTATCGGGGTTTGCAGAAGAAATAGATTATTATGGTTATTCGCTTTTTTATCATGATGGCATTTCTTTACGTAAGGCCGAAGATGAATCCTTTGAATGTACTTTGGCTAAAAATCTTTTTGCAATAGAAAATGGAAAAATAATTACAGGAGAAAATGGTTTAGAACTGTTAGAATTAACTTCAAAAGGTTGTTCTTCGTTGAATGTGGATTTTCCAGGTGCTTTGCGAATTTTAGCAGTAGCAGCGTCTTCAGGGAAAGTAGCTACCGTTGAATCAGTAACAGGTTTTGCATCTAATCCAGAACGTTTGGTTGTTTATTCAACAGAATCTTCTTCTACACCATTTAGACATGCGTTGTCCGATGTTGAAAGTTCTGAAACGTATTTTTGTTCAGCAACAAAACTTTTATTCTTTAATTCTGGCATTCTTCTTTTTGATAAAGAATGTGAAAAATTAGGTGTTTTTGATAGAGAAGGTTATTTTATAAATTCCATTCAATTACAAGATTTTAAAATTCGAGCGGCCATTGATATGGCTGTTTTTGATAATGAAGTTTATTTTTTAACAAAAAATTCATTTGATTTCGGTTATAAATTGGAAATATCTGATTTGTTGCGTTGAGTTTTAATTAAGAACATTCCAAATTGGGGTATTTCTTTAATAAAAAATGTTTGGCAAAGATATGTTTTGGCGTGTATATTATAGACGTGCTCTTCGTGAATCCTGGGTTTTAGAGAAGGGATGCTGGATCAAATCCATCGGGTAGGACTCACGGGGAGCACTTTTTTTATATTTTTTTTACTTTTTCCCCTTTAAATTTTCTGTAGAATTAGTATCTTTGGGACTCCATTGGGGTATCGTCAAGCGGTAAGACAACGGATTTTGATTCCGTTATTCGTTGGTTCGAATCCAGCTACCCCAATCTTTTTTTTTATGTAATGGAGTAAAAAATGGAACTCACTACGCTCAAAGCAACCTCTAGAGTATTAGGCGCAGGCTCTCGCGAAATGCAACGTTTGCGCAAGACCGGCATGATTCCGGCTGTCTATTATGGTAAGGGTATCGAGCCTGTGAGCGTCGCCGTTTCTGCGGACGACGTGCGCAAGGTACTTGTCCCTGGTAAGCGTTATGCGCTTCTTGACCTTGAAATTGATGGCAAGGCCGGCAATCCAGTTGTTATTTATGACTACCAGAAAGATGCTATTTCTCAGAAGATTACTCATATTGATTTCTTGAAAATCGAAGAAAATTCTCCTGTGAAAGTTGTTGTACCAGTTACCCTTTCTGGTATTCCTGTTGGTGTTAAGGCAGAAGGCGGTATGCTTTCTCAAATTACCCGTAAGTTGAAACTTTCTGTTCTCCCAACTAAGATTCCTTCTGTTTTGACAATTGATGTTTCTGCTTGCCATGCAGGCACAACATTCTATGCTGAAAACATGGATTTAGGTGATGCAGTACTCGTTTCTAAACCACGTACGGTTATTTTCACCATTTCTAAGGCTCGTGGCCCTAAGGAAGACTCCTAATATTTAGGTTTGAAAAGAACGGGACAGCTAAAGGCTGTCCCGTTTTTTTGTGCATGATTCTATTTTTTTTTGTATGAAAAAAATTATCCATGTAGATATGGATTGCTTTTATGCTGCGGTAGAAATGAGAGAACATCCGGAATGGCGAGGTGTTCCGATGGCTGTTGGCGGTCGACCAGAACACAGAGGCGTTCTTTCTACATGTAATTATGAAGCCCGCCGTTTTGGTTTGCATTCGGCAATGTCTTCTGCAAAAGCATTACGTCTTTGTCCCGATTTGGTGCTTGTTCCTGGGAACAGAGAACTTTATAAAGAAGAATCAGAGAAAATTTTTAGAATTTTCCAGGATTATACTTTGCAAATAGAACCAATAAGTTTAGATGAAGCTTATCTTGATGTGACAGGTGTTACACTTTGTAAAGGCAGCGCTACTTGGATGGCAAAAGAAATTCGGGAACGCATTTTTAAAGAGCGACATTTAACGGCGAGTGCGGGGATTGCAGAAAATAAATTTTTAGCCAAAATTGCAAGTGATTGGAATAAACCAAATGGGCAGTTTACAATTCCGCCAGAACGTTCTGCGACTTTTGCGGCTTCTTTAGATATTGGAAAATTGCCAGGAGTCGGAAAAGTTTCAGAGAAAAAATTGCAGGAGCATGGGATATTTAAATGTTCTGACGTTTTGCGTTTTTCACTTTGGGAATTAGTTAAAATCTGTGGGTCTTTTGGTGTGCAACTTTTTCAATTTGCAAAAGGCGTCGATAATCGTCCTGTTGTTGCTGAAAGAGTGCGCAAATCATTTTCAATGGAAGATACTTTTGATAAAGATTTGAAATCAGAAGAAGAATGTATTCAGAAATTAAAAGATGTATTTGAACGGTTTTATAAATCAGTAATTACAATCAAAGAAGGTATTTCAAAAAATGGGATGTATAAAAGTTTTGTAAAAATCAAGTATTCCGATTTTTCGGTGACAACGATAGAACGTTCATTTTCTGAATTAAAATTTGAAAATTTTCTGATACTTTTTAGAGAGCGTTTCTCTATGCGAGAAGAAAAAGTTCGCTTATTAGGCCTTGGGATTCGCTTACCAGAAAAAGAAGAGAATCCGCAGTTATCGTTAGATTTTAATGTGCCTTTTTAAAAATACAGGTTAATCTTTTTTGCCACTTCTTGGGTGGGCTTGTTGAAAAGCTTTTTTTAACCTTTCTGCTGAAACGTGTGTGTAAACTTGAGTTGTTGAAAGGCTTTGGTGACCAAGCATTTCTTTAACGCCCATAATGCTTGCATTATTTTCTAGAAGGTGAGTTGCAAAAGAATGGCGTAAAACGTGGGGGCTTGCTTTCCCTTTCCAACCGATTTGGTTTAAAATGTCATAAATATCTTGGCGCAGTGTTCTTGTGTTTAAAGGGAGATTGTTTTTATTGACAAAAATAAAAGAAGTGGGCGTAGGCATTAAACTACTCTTTTCTAGTTTCGCTTTGTAAGCTAAAGCCCATTCTTTAGTGGCTAGAGTGATAGGTACAAGGCGTTCTTTGTTCCCTTTACCTAAAACTTTAATGAGCAAATTTTTAAAGTCTAAATCGTTCCAATGGAGTGTTGTGCATTCAGAAATTCGTAGGCCAGAACCATAAAGAATTTCAAGGAGAAAACGCCTGCGAGTTTGTATAAGAGAATCGTTTTCAGTGATAGCTAGTTCTTGCGGGCTTAAAGTTTTTTGCGGAATAAAGGTGACTAGTCGTGAAGGTTGTTTTGGAAAAACTAAATTAAGAGTGACTTTTTGTTTGAGAATTCCTTGTTGAACAAGAAATTTGTCAAAACTTTTTAAGCAGGCTATGTATAAACGAATACTTGTTGGGTTTAATTTGTTTTTATGTTGTTCTAGTATAAATTCTCTGCATTTAGAAAAGTTGAATTCTTCGATAGTAGCGTTTTCTTTGAAAAGATTTGAGAATTTTTGAAGGACTTTTCCATAAGTGAGGCAGGTCGCTTGTGAATAGCGCCTTTGTCGCTCTAAATAAAGCAAGAATTTTTGAATGCATTCTTCAATTTGCATACAGAAAAATAGTATCTTGTGTGAAAGTATTATTAAGATAGATTTTTATGTCTTTTTCGCGATATATTTTTTGCTTTTTTGTGCTTGTAGTTACTTTGCCTGGTTTCTCTTTTGACCGGGTAACTGGTGCGAATGCCACATTAAATATTGTCCCTGGGGCGCGTTCAGCGGCTTTAGGTGGGACAGTAATGGCTCAAAAAGAAGAATTGGTTGGAATTACAGATAACCCTTGGCAACTGGCTTTACAAGAATACGCTTGGGGTAGTTTTTCGCATGTTGCTTATTTTGAAGGGACTGTTTATGATATGGCGTCAATGACGCTTCCATTAGAAGGTATGCATGGGATAGGAGTTTCTTTTTCTAGGTTCGGGGCAAATGATATTCCATGGATAAAAGAAGGCGAACCCATTCCTGAAGGCTCTGATTATAGGACATTGAATATTGCAGATTGGACTTTTTCAATTGCTTATGGCAGGCGGCTTTGGAAAAATTTGGACTTGGGAATAGCTGTGCATGGTCTTTATCGGGAATTGGATCAGACTGGCTGGGGTTTTCGTTCTGATGTTGGCTTAAGTTATACATTCCCTAAAAATTTTTCTGTAGCCGCGTTACTGAAAGGTTGGACTTCTTCTGCTGCGAAATGGGAGTCCGGGACATTTGAATATGAATCTCCAGAATTGTATTTGGCAGCATCTTGGAATTATCCGATACGCTATTTTTATGGTTCTTTTGGCGCTTATTGGCAAAGCGCTGGAGTGTTTCATAATGAAGCGAGAGATTTGGATTTTGAAGGCAATGAACGAGGTGGCGATCTTTTGGAATCACCTTTAGACTGGCTTTCTGGAGGGCGTGGTGGAATAGAATTTGCTTTTGATTTTGGGCTTTCTTTGCGAGCTGGTCTTTCTAGTTTTACGACTTTTGAAAGCTTTACAGTCGGAGCAGGAGTTGTGGTTTCAAAATTCTTAAAAGTGGACTATGCCTTTGAATCGCACCCGGTTCTTTCTTCTGTGCATCGAGTGAGTGTAAGTATTAGCCCGTGGTTATTTTTTAATGACCCGAAAGAGAAAAAAGAAAAACAAGAAAAATCTTTTGTTGAAAAAGAAGAACCAGTTGAAACATTAGAGATGCAAGAAACGATAGAAGAACATCAAATCATAGAAAAAGAACCAGAAGAATTCAAAGAAGAACCTGTCACTGTAGAAGAAACGGAAACAGAAGTTTTGGAAGGGTCTGGTGGAATTTATTGGGAAGAATGATTGGTTTTTAATTCTAAAACGTAATCTGCATTTTGAATGAAATCTTTGGAATGTTCAATAGCGATAAGTGTATGCCCTTGTTTGCATAGAGCAAAAAATAATTCCAGTAATTTTTGAATGTCAATTTCGTGCAAACCTCTTGCAGGTTCATCAAATAAATAAAGAGAAGGTTCTGTTGTCTTTTTTTGTAAAGCGATTGAAAGCCTGAGTCGCGCTCGTTCGCCACTAGAAAGTTGATTTGTGGTTTGGCCTAAATGTAAATAGCCAAGCCCTGTGTCGGCAAGCGTTTTAAGCTTTGGGAAAAAATTGGGGAAGGCTTCAAACAAATACATTGCTTCTTCTACAGAAAGTGCAAGAATATCTGCAAAAGAAAGAGATTTGAAACGAATTTCTAAAACTTCATCGCGGAATCGTTTACCAAGGCATACAGGACATTCTGATTCTTCAAAGCCATCGGGGGATGTTAAAACACCTTCGCCTTTACAAGTTTCGCAACGCCCTCCAGGAGTATGTGTTGCAAATTTTTTTGCCGAATAGCCACGGAGTTTACTTTCCGGAAGGCTTGCAAATAATTCTCTTAATGGAGAACTGATTTGTATAGCACTAGCAATAGTGCTACGTTTGTTTCCTTGGAAACTACCTGTAGAAAGAACATTTATTTTTTTTAGCCCTAAAGAAGCGTAAGTTCCTTTTTGAAATTCAGGGATTAAATGTTCAAAAAGCAGAGTCGATTTTCCGCTCCCAGATGGCCCTGTGATAACGCTGAAATGTTCTAAAGGAAATTTTGCAGAAATAGGCAGAATTCCAAATTTTGAAAAATTCTTGACTTCTAAATTTTTGCTTTGAACTGAAATTTTATTTTGAGAATTTTTGGATTCACTAAGTCTTAAAAGCCAATTTCTTGTAGGTGAATTTTCTTGACGCAGAAAATCTTTTAAAGGGCCTTGAAATAAAACTTTACCCCCATTTTTGCCGGCACCTTCTCCCATTTCAATAATCCAATCGGCTCGAGAAATGATTTCAGGATGGTGTTCCATTAAAACTAAAGTGTTCCCGCGATTTTTTATGCTTTCAAGAACAGAAAATAACTTAATGGCGTCATCACTATGTAAGCCAGCAGCTGGTTCGTCTAAACAGAAAAGCATACCATCAAGATACCCCGTTACGGCAGCGACTAAACGCAAACGCTGTAGTTCTCCGCCAGAAAGAGAACGGCCGGATCGAGAAGGTGACAAGTAAGAAATGCCTAAATTTTGTATAGCTTGAAGTCTTTCAAAAAGTGCTTCTTGAGTTCGTTTAAGGTGAGCTGGTACCTTTTCAAATAACTTGTGAACGGTAAAAGAAAAATCGGAAAAATTTTTGCAGATAATATCTTTATAATTACCGAATTTTGTTGTGGTATTCAATAGATAAGGCTTTAGTCGTAAGCCGTTACAAGTTTCACAAATGGATTCATCTTCTGAAATGCCAGTTCCTTTACAAGTTGCACAAGAACCATTATGCGAATAAGGTGAAAAATCTTTTGCTTCTGGAACATGAAATGTTTCTGAAGCATGACCATTTTTGCAGATAGGTAAAGTAGAATAGGTTATCCTTTCGTTTTCGCAATCAATTTCAATCTTATGATGTGTTAGTTTTAAACAAGCATCAATGGCTTCTGAAATACGGGTGCGAATACCTTCGCGGATAATAATGCGGTCGACAATGATTTCAAATTTTTTGGGTATTTTCTCAAAATCATTTTCGTGTAAATCGGCTAGTGAGTAAGGTTTATTGTCTGCTAGAACGCGGGAAAATCCTTGTTGGAGAAAAGAACTGGCTAATTCTTTTAACGTTTTTTTATTTGGGTTAATTGGCGCAATACATTGGATTCTGCTTTTTTCAGGCATTAGAGCAATTTTAGAAATGATTTCTTCTCGAGTTTGAAAAACCATTTCTTGCATACAAACAGGACAAACAGGTTTTGCAACAGACGCCCATAAAGTGTGAAAAATGTCGTCAAGAGAGGCTATAGAAAGAGCCGTTTCTTTTGCAGGAGAATCGCCTTGTGATGGAGCAAGAGCAATGCTTGGAATTAAACCAGAAGCATCGCGTAAAGGGATGTATTTTTTCCCACCGAGTATTTTTAATGCAAACGGACTTAAACTTTCAAGATAGCGCCTTTTAGATTCTCCATGTAATGTATCAAAAGCTAAAGAAGATTTCCCACAACCAGAAGGTCCACAAACAACTGTAATTGCGTTTTTAGGAAAATACGCATCTATATTTTGAAGGTTATGTAATTTGGCTCCGCGTAAGGAAATCATTTTGAAAACCTTAGAGATTATTTTCGTTTTTAGTCCAGTTCCAAATTTTCTTTTCAGCTTCGGGCCAGTTACAAATTGTCCAAACAAGACTATTGGCAAAAAGAATAATTATCCAAATTCCGATAACTAAAAAGAGAAGCAAAGGAATAAAGGCAAGAGAGCCATAAAAGAGAGAAAGTCTTGCAAATAATGTAGTTTGTATGTGAGAAAGAATATTTATATAAATGTAAATAGCTCCAAGAGAAATTCCAGATGTTAAAAGGCTACTCCAAATAAGTTTTTTCTTGGAGTAAGTATCAGAACGAGAGGGGAGAGCAAATAAAATTAAAAAGATAATGATGTAAGCGGTTGCAATAAAAGCGCCTATCCAAAATAGTGTTTGCAAAGCATAGAATGTGCCAGAATCAAAATGAAAACCTTGTATTAAAAACATTTCTAAAATGTCATGGACGTTTTGGGCAAAACTAGCAAAAAGTCCGATAATAGCTGCAAGGACAAGTAAGATAGGGGAATAAACGAGAAATTGTTTTAAGAGAGAACGCGAGACTTTTTTTTCCCACACCACATTAAAATTAATTTCAAGAGAGCCGATGGCTAACAGGAATGTGACAAATAAACTGAGCGACCCGATAAGTCCTAGTTTGCCTGCAGGTATATGTTCTGCATTTTCTAAAATAGGGCGAATTTCTTCTATTGGCCAGCGGATAGTGCTGATTTCTTCTAGTAAAGGTAAATAATCAGAAAGAAGACTACCAAAACCAATGTGTAATACAATAGAGGTTAATAAAATGAATAAAGGAACTGCTGCAAGGAAAGTGGTGTAAGTTAAAGCGGCTGCGCGCGTAGGAGCATGATAATAAAAGAATGATTTCCCGGCAACGACGGTAATTCGCACAAAAGTAGGGCTATTAGCCGTAAGTGCGTCAATCGTTTTTTCCCAACCATCTTTCCAAGGTGTATACATAAGTACAAAGATAGTAAAGCAAAATTGTTTTTTTGAATAAAGTAAAGCAGAAGTTTGTGAATACTTATCTTTTCATGAAAGAAAAATTTTACGAATAAGTTTCGTATTTGGCATCGCGTTCAATAGGAGTTAATCCTTCATTTAAAATGATTTCTTTCATTCTTTGTGGAGTTAATCCTATAGGAGCATTTGCTCCTGCAGCATGAGAAATTTTTTCTTCAATAATTGTCCCATCTAAATCAGAGGCGCCTGCATGCAAGGCTTTCATTGCTGTATCAATGCCCATTTGAATCCAATAAGCTTTTATATGAGGGAAATTATCTAAGAATAGTCTAGCGACAGCAATTGTTCGTAAAATGTCTTCTTCTGAAGTTCGTTCTGGTACAATCCGATTTAAATCATTTCTTTGTGGCAAATAAACTAAAGGAATAAATGCGAAAAAACCTGGAGATTTGTCTTGTAAATCCCGGAGCATTTCCATGTGAGCAATGCGGTGTTCCGGTGATTCAATGTGCCCAAAAAGCATAGTAGCGTTTGTTGGAATATTTAACTTATGGGCTGCATTATGAACAGAAAGCCATTCTTTACCAGTTTCTTTTTTTCCACATATTTTATCGCGCACACTTTGAACTAAAATTTCAGCACCGCCACCAGGTAAAGCATCTAGGCCTGCTTGTTTTAAAACAGAAAGAATCTGTTCTGGAGTTGTGTTTGCTTTTTTGGCAAAGTGGCAAATTTCAACAGCGGTAAAAGCTTTTAAATTCACTTTAGGAAAAAGCTTACGTAAAGACGCAAGCATTTCAACATAATATTCAAAAGGATGGTCTGGGTGTAAGCCCCCGACAATATGCAATTCTCTTGCACCGCAATCAATAGCTTCTTGTGCTTTTTGTTGTATGGTTTTTAAATCCCAGTCATAAGCTTCAGGGTTATCTTTTTTGATTTTTGAAAAAGCACAAAAACGGCAATGCAATACACAGACATTCGTGTAATTGATTTGGCGGTTGTTTACCCAAAAAACTTGTTTGCCGTGAAGTTTTTCTTTCACATTATTTGCCATTTGGCAAAGCTCTTGTAAGGGAGCGTTTAAAAATAAATCCAAAGCTTCAGAAGAACTTATTCGCATATAAAACCTAAAAAGTTAGAACCATTCGGCACGAGATTTTTCTTTTCTTTCTTTTAATTCTGTAACGGCAGTATAAGGCATTTTCATACAATTAGGTAAAGTAGTTCCATGAGGAGCGTGAAAATCAGACCCACCCGTTTCTACTAAATTAAAGCGTTTAGCAATGTCACGATAGCGCTTACCAATATTACCTTTTTGTGCTGGCGTATAAGTTTCAATACCTTGAATTCCCCATTCAACAAATTCAGGAATAAAGGATTCTTCAATTCCTGATTTATATGGGTGTGCAAGAACAGCAATACCGCCTGCATTTTCAATAAGGCGAATAGTTTGTTGAGGATTTAATCCTTTTTTTTCAACAAAGGCAACGCAACCATCTCCAAGGTATTTGGTAAAAGCTTCTGCAAAAGAAGAAATGTATTCTTCAGCAACAAGAGTCTTTGCAATGTGCGGCCTGCCAATAACTTTTCCATTACAGAAACTAGCGACTTTTTCGTACTGTATGTCTATACCAAGTGTATTGAGTTTTTTGATAATTGCTTTAGCTCGTGTAATGCGTTGGCGCGTAAAATTTTCTAATTCAAGATTCAAAGCAAGATTGGTTGGGTCGCAGAAATAACCAAGAATATGAATGTCTCGCCCTTCATAAACAGAAGAAATTTCTATGCCAGGAATGATTTCAATACCAACTTCTTTAGCTGGTTCTAAAGCGGCATTATAAGAATCTAAATTATCATGGTCTGTGATAGATATACAACGTAATCCTTTCTTTTTTGAAAGCCGGATAAGTTCATCAACAGAAAGATCTCCGTCAGAAAACTTAGTATGCATGTGCAAATCAGCAAAGCCTCTAGAATCTGTTGTGTGCAAACTAATAGCCATAAGAACCTTCATATTGATTCTTTAGCATTGCAATTTTTTCAGAATCATTTTCAGCAGTTAAGTTGATGTTTAAGAAAGGGAAAAGGTTGTTTGAATTAAAACCTATACGGCAAGTCGCTAAAGAGCGCTTGGCTAAATAAAGGGCTGGCAAAAATGGAGGCAAAAGATAAAGACAAAGTTCTGCTTTAAAATCAGAGATTTGCTGTTCCACATTATTAAAGGCGAGTTCTCCATAGCGGAATTCTTTTTCCGTTAAAAAAATTGTTTTAGCGACAGGGTGGTGTATAAGAGTTTCTCGCAAAGAATCTTTTGCAACAAACAAGGTGTTTTCTTTGTTCCACAAAGATTTAAAGTTTTCTAAAAATAAAATAGTGCTTTCTTTATTGTCAGGAAGAAAAATCAAAGTTTTTTTGAAATGTTTATAAGAGGTTGGGTAAGAAAAAAGTGAAGATTCTGTACCCGCTTTTTTTAGAAACCATCTTGTAAGCGATTCTTGGTTAGAGAATCGTTTAAAGAAAAATCGGAATGTATCCGCAAAAAAAGGAGATGGTTTCAAAAGTTACCTCAAAAATTTTGATAAAAATATAAATTTTAGAAATGGCAAAACAGAAATTCTATGCAGTAAAAAAGCCTTCTGGCAGTCAAATTTTTACAACTTGGGCAGAATGTGAAAAAGAAACAAAAGGTGTAAAGGGAGTTCTCTTTAAATCTTTTGGTTCTATAGACGATGCTAAAGCCTGGCTTTCTGGCATGGAAACGCCTTTGCCTAAAGGTTTGCGTGTTTATGTAGATGGGTCTTTTCTCTCGGAATGTCCTTATGCAGGGTGGGCTTTTATTGCTGTAAATGGAAATGAAGAAGTGGCAAGGGATTCTGGTGTAACTCCTTTCGTTGCAGAAAGTCGTAATATTGATGGCGAATTAACGGCTGCTTTACATGCAATGGAATGGCTTTCAACGCAAAAAGAAAAAGGCGTTATCTGCCATGATTACGAAGGCATAGCCCGCTTTGCAAAAGGAGAATGGACAGCGAAAAGTGCTGTTGCAAAACGCTACGCAGAAGCGGCAAAACCTTATGCGAGCAAAGTGTTTTTTGAAAAAATTGAAGCCCATTCTGGTCACAAGTGGAATGAACTTGTCGATAAATTAGCCAAAGAAGCTGTCGCAAAAGCAAAAGAAATTGTTTAACTAAGCACTTTGGTGCTTAGTTAAACAATGTAAACTTCCTCCTTCTCGAATAATATCTTTGGCATTTATACCAATGACTTTGCGTTCAGGGAATGTTTTTTCGAAAAATTCCTGGGCTATTAAGTCTGTTTTCTTGTGGTATTTGGGGTAAATAAGCCCATTATTTACAAAGATAAAATTCATGTAAGAGGCTGGTAAAATTTCGCCGTTTACTTCTTGTTGTGGCGGTAATGGAAGCGTGTCTATTTTGTAATTATCACCATAATGTTTTTTAAGCCAAAGTTCAATGCAAAAATAAATTTCATTCAGAATATTGGCGTTTTTTGAATTTTCATCTTTTGCCATGACAATGTGATTTTTTTTCACAAAGCGAGCGACATTATCAATATGGCCATCAGTATGGTCTCCGACAAGTCCATAAGGTACTGCTAAAATATCGCGTAAACCAAGTGATTTTTTTAGAGCGCGTCTTATTTTAGCAGAATCTTTTTTTTGATTTCTTTTTTCGCCAAAGAGACAAGGTAGAGAGGTTATTGCTAAACCATCGCCGTTAAATTCTATAGCGCCACCTTCAAAAATATAAGGGATTGTCGCAAGAGGCATTTTTAAGCGTCGGGCAATCTTGTTAGGGACTGAATTGTCTTTATCCCAAGGTGGAAATTTTTCACCCCAAGCGTTAAATTCTGTTTTAACAATTTCAGTTGAATCGCCACGTTTTACAAAAAATGGACCATAATCTCTAATCCAAATATCGTTAGTAGAAATTTTTAAAAATGTAGCTGGGTAAGGTTGTTTGGCTAGTTTTGCCTGTATGATTTCTGGTAATAGAAAATTTTTAGGGACAAGAATATTAGCTGGTTGGAATTTGACGATTTTTAAAATTAAATCAAAATAAAACTGCCTTGCTTTTTCGCCAAGTTCTCCTGCCCAGTTTTTTTTATGGTGTGGGAAAGCTAGCCAGGTAGCGGCTTGTGTTTCCCATTCTGCAGGGGAGTGTAACAATTTTTTTTTCATGGGGTTCCCCAGATTTTTAGAATGTCTTTATAAAGTTCAGGGCGACGGTCTCTGAAATGAGGCCACCAACGGCGATTTTCTTCGGTTTCAGAAAAGTCAATTTCAGAAAATAAAACACCACTAAAATTGGAGTCCGCTTTTTGAATGAGATAACCATCTGGAGCGGCCGTAAAAGATGTTCCCCAAAAGTCAAGTTCGCCTTCAGTACCAGTTCGGTTTGCAGCAACAACAAAAGTCCGGTTAGCGATAGCATGTCCTCGCATAATAGTTATCCAGCTATCTTGTTGTCTTGGGTAAATTGTTTCAGGTTCAGATTGCATCCAGCCAATAGCTGTAGGGTAAATTAAAAGATCAGCTCCTTTAAGGCTCATGATTCTTGCCGCTTCAGGAAACCATTGGTCCCAACAAATTAATACTCCAAGTGTTCCGGCTGATGTCTTGATTGGTTCAAAACCAGTATCTCCTGGGATAAAGTAATATTTTTCATAAAAAGCTGGGTCATCTGGAATATGGCTTTTACGGTAAAGTCCAGCAATGCTACCATCTCGTTCAAAAACAAAAGCACTGTTATGGTAAATGCCATTTGCCCGTTTTTCAAAAAATGGAAATACAATCACTGTATTTAATGCTTTAGCAATGTCTTGCCATTCTTTTACAAGAGGGTGATCTTTTTCTATAGCAAGGTTGAAAAAATCGGCATTTTCTTCAAATGGGAAATAGGGCGTGTGAAATAGTTCTGGCAAAATGAGTAAATCAAGATTTTTTCCTTTTAAAGAAAGAGCTTGTTCTCGATACCAAGTAGCATTACTTTCAAAGTCGCCACTCCATTTACCTTGAATGGTTGCAATAGAAATTTTTTTCATGCGAGAAAATTTAGAAAAAATTAAATGAAAATATTACCTTTTCTATTCTTCTACTAAACGGTATTTTAAAAATTTCATTTCGCCAAATATTTTTAATGTGTCTTTTTCTACATCTTTATAATGATGGCGTTCAAGAAAATCTTCTAAGTGTTCTTCGTTTACAACAATAACATTTTCTTTTACAACATCTTTGATTGGGTTCTCTATTCCAAAATCTTTTAAATTCTTGGTAATTTCTGGCAAGTAAGGTGTCCAGTAACCAAAGCTGATAATATTGCGGAAACTGCCAATAGGTTCTGCCAAATACGGCGGATTCCTATGGTGCGAAAAACGCATGTAAGCCCCATGGCTTAAAAGGAACATTTTATCCGGGTTGCTATCAATGTAATCAAAAACCTGTGTGTAATCCGTTGAATCTTCAACAGCAATAGTTCGTGATTTTCCTGTGCTAGGATCGCGGACTAAATGGCCTTCTGCCGCAAAAAGAGTTATGTTGCAAAGGGCAAAAGCAACAAGTAAAATAGTAATAGCTGTTTTTGAAATTTTAAAAGGAATGCCCTTAAAAAGAGGTATGGCAAGTGCTGCTGCGTAAAGCCAAAAACCGCTTTCTACACGGTATACAAGACGGCCCATAAATAATAGATAAGTCATTAGGGAAAAGACAATAAACAGTGAACCCCAAAGGTAAATGGATTTTTTTGGATTGGTTTTGAATATGATTAGGCAAAATACAAACCATACCCAAAATAAAGGGGCTGTAAGAGAATGTTGAAGTGCTGAAATAATTTTTTGAGGAATGAGTTTTGGTTCATTTTTAAAACGGTAAGGCTCAATAAAAGAAGTGATTGTTAAAAGACTATCTGGGTGAAAAACTTCTGTATCGTAAAAAGTCCAAGAGTTTAACATGTGGAAATCTTTGCCGGATAACCCTATTTCTTCTAAGTCTTCATAAACTGCATTTTTGTTATAGTTGCTATGATCACCTAAAGTAACTCTTGGGCCTTGAAAAGAATGAAACGCTTGGTAATCTTTGTTTTGGTATAAACTTTTATCAAAAGAGCGAATAGAAAAAGCAGAAATAAAAATGATGGCAATACCTAAAATGATTCGCCACTTATATTTTAATGCCGGTTTAAATAACAATAAAAGAGCAAAAGCAAAAAATGGCATTCCCATTAAAAACGCTTGGTAACGCATAACGCTTCCAAATGTTAATAGGATTATGGCATAGAAAATAGCGAAATAACTTTTTTTATTAGAAAAGGTTTCTGTTGAATCTTTTGGGAATGCAGCATGTACAAAGGTAAGCATTCCTGTTGCAGAGAGTAAACTCGCGCATTGCGTAAACTGAACGGTTAAATAAAAATCCTTTGCAAAAAGCGCCGAAAAAAGTGTTGAAAGTAAAACGCCGAATTTTGTTCCCATCTTAGAAATGAGAATGTAAGAAATGGTTGTGAAAGAAATAAATACACTAGCCATTTCTAGAATGTAGTACCACCCAAGAGTTGGAAATAATTTGTAAAAAGGAATTAAAAGGAATCCATAAATGGCATTGACAAAAACAAGTAGAGGTTCGTAATTTGAGCCAAGAGCGCCTGATGCACGGGCTGCCATAAAATAGTCATCAATGGCGCCAAATTTTAAGTCGCCAAAAATCAAACAAAGGGCAAGAAAAAAAAGATTGATGCCTAAAGAATAAAGAATTTTACGTAGCATTGTCTTTAAAGGTTGTTTCGCGAATAACGTATTGAGGAGCCTGGTTAATGCTTATGTAAATGCGACCTATGTATTCACCAATTAGCCCAAGTAAAAGCATAATCATACCGCCAATAAAAAGAAGGGCCGACATAGTAGAGGCATAACCAATAGGCATATCCGGGTAAGAAAGTTTTTGCGAAATAACATAAAGTCCTGCAATCAAGCCGACAATAGCACAGAAAATTCCAACAAAGGTAGCAAAGCGCAAAGGTTTAACAGAAAAAGCAGTAAAGCCATTTATCCAAAGTGCTAATAGTCCACGGATTGTATAGCCAGATTTTCCTTCAAGGCGTAACCTGTGTTTCACTTCAACATTGCCAATAGAATTAGTGGCTCTGAAAATTAAACCGCTAATGTAGGCAAAAGGGTGTGCGTAACGGACTATTTCGTTTACGATAAAACGCCGCATAATAAAAAACGAAGTGGTATGCAGGGATTTGGGTTGACCAATAATTTTTTGAGCCATTTTTTTATTGACCCAGCTAGCCAAGCGGCGGAAAATATGTTGCTTGATATGGCGATAAAAACCATAAACAACATCGTAACCTTTTTCAAGTTCATCTACAAGTAAAAATGTTTCACTAGCAGGTGTTTGTCCATCATCATCTAAAGAAATAATATAATCACCAGTTGCCTTTTTATAGCCAGCCATTAAAGCAGAATGTTGACCAAAATTTTTAGCTAAGCAAACGCCTTTGATTTTTGGATTATTTTCAGAAAGCTTACAAATGACTTCCCAAACATTATCTGGACTAGCATCGTTAACAAGAATGATTTCATAATCATAATTCGGTTTTGTTTTGACTGTGTCTTGGATTTCCTGAACAACAGTATTTATCGTATGCTCACTACGATAACATGGTATAACAAAACTGATTTTTTTTGTTTCAGAAGCAGTCATACAATGGAATATAATAAAATTATTGCTAATTTGAATTAATATGAAACGATTACTTTACCCATTACTCGGCGCTTCTTTAATAACGATAGTCCCGTTTTTGCTTACTTTTGAAAAAGGACAGGATATTGTCCGAGGTTTATTTGGGTTTGGGTATTTTGCAATACTTTTAATTTTTGTTGCTTTAAAGTCTGTTACATTTAATTCTTCTATAAAAGAAATCTTAAAGTATGTAGCGTTAGGGGTTTTGGTTACATTACTTGTTTCTTTAGCTTTTGTTGATTTATTGAATCTTTTACATGAGAAAAATTTTGAATTAGGCATTTATGCACTTGTACCATTTTTTACTTCGCTTTTTGCACTTGTAATGGTTTCAAAAATTTCTGGTTTTGAGGTACGTGGAATCAGTTTTATTTTATTTGTTTCTTTAATGACTCATTTGGCTTTTAAAAATTTTTATCCGTCGCAACCTTTATTGCAAATGCCGTTAGTTGAGTATTTAGCAAGAAGTATTCCCAAAGAAAATAGCCCGGTTTTGCCAGAAGAATTTAAAACAAAGTATAATGTAACGGACTCTGTCACAATTTCTAAAAATTTTATAGACTTTTCAAAAACCAATGTGCTGGTTCTTGTAGAATCTTTTGGAATACCTGTTTCTGAAGAACTTTTTGAAAAACAACTTCAGAATTTTAAAGATTTAAAATGCTCTGTGGGCGTGCATGCAAGAATGTATAGCCGGACTAGAACTGCTGAGCGAGAAGATTGGATTTATCAAGTAACTAAAGATTCTTTACGCAATAAAGACACGCTTTTCTTGCCAAAGGTTTTTGATTCTTTAGGTGTAAAAACCATCTTTCTTTCTGGTGGCGATTCTAGTGAACATTGGCGTTTCCGCTATATTCATAATGTGGGTTTCAAAGAAGTTTATTTTAAAGAATCCTTCGGGAATTTAAAAGAAGTTTCAGATAGTTTAATAGCTTTTAAAATAGATTCGCTTTTACAGGATTCTTTACAGAAATTTATTTCTTGGACAACGCGTGACACGCAGTTTCCTATGCAAGTTTCAAGTGTAGAAGAATTAGAAAAATTGTATTTTGAAAAATTAAACCAGACTTTAAAAAGAGTGGCTTTAATAGCAAAACGTTTCCCGGATGTGCGTTTTATTGTGCAAGGAGACCATGAACCAATTCTTTCGCCTTTGGAATTTCAGAAGCGTTTCTATAAAAGATTTGTGCCTTACTTGATTTTAAATTAGAACTTCAGGAACGGTTTCCCATTTCAATGTTTCAGCGGATTTTGCAGCTGTTTCCATTAAGACAAGGCTTTCTAAAGAATCTTTTATTCCACAAACAAAAGAACTTTTGTAAGAACCGGTTTGCTTGTATTCTTTAAGGCAATCGGCAATATCTTTATAATAATTAGCGAAAGCTTCTATAAAACCTGCTGGATGGCCGGCTTTAAAGCGATTGTAACGCGAAGCATTGGCTATTTCAAAATTATCTGAAGTTCTGTCTAATAAAGAAATGTTCCCGTAAGCATCGCAAATTTTTAAGGTTTCTGGCTCTAATTGGAACCATTCAGCACTGCCTTTGTTTCCATAAATTCTAACGCGTAAACCATTTCTGTGACCAAGGGCTGTTTTGCTGAACCAGAATTGAACTTTGATATTGTTAGAATATTGGGCAAGTGCTGAAACATTATCAATTACTTGATTGAAATTTCCAAAAGTAGCTTGGTCAGCTACGATTTTAATGGGAGTTTCTCTTGTTAAAAATTGAACCATATTATGCAAGTGACTTCCAAGGTCAAGAGAAATTTTTGGAATAGCAGTTTCTTTTAAACGCCAACTTTGAGGTGTCAGAACAGAACCATTGGGCTTTATGCGCAAAAAACCTTCTTGCGGCATTTCAATTTGGATTTGTTGTATTTTACCTAATTTGCCTTCTTCAATAATTTTAGCAAGTTCCCGAACCATCGGGTAACCTGTGTAGTTATAGGTGGTGCAAAAGAAAAGATTAGATTCTTTAACGGCTTTTGCTATTTGAAAACCTTCTTCAACACTTGCGGCAAGAGATTTTTCACAAATTACCGGGATACGTTTTTCTAAAGCGGCTAAAACAACTTCTGCATGCAAGTCTGTAGGTACAAGGACAACAACTGCATCAAGTTTATTTTGTTCTTTTTCTAAAAGTTCCTGATAAGTTTCATAAGTTCTTTCAGTAGAAACATTCCATGCAGCAGCAGTTTCTAGGTTTATATCTTTGTGAGAACTAAATGCTCCGGCAACTAATTTGAAACAGCCATCCATCTGGCTTGCTACTTTGTGGACTTCTCCAATGGCAGAATTTATACCGCCACCTATAAAGGCAATCTGAAAAGGTTCTTTTTTCATAATTTAAAACAAGTTAAGTTGCTTTTAAATATACTCTTTGTAAGTCTTAAAGTCAAGCATTCTTGAAATGCTTATCTGTTACTTACAAATAAAGGATTATTCAAAGATTATTTTGATATAATCGGAAATGTTTTCTGTATAATATTCCATTTCATTTTCAGAATCAAAAGACAAAAAAACAATACCGGCCTTGTCGTGCAAAGGGTCTTCTATAAATTCTTTTTCTTTATACCATAAAAACAAGTCTATGATTTTATTTTGGATTTCTTTTGCAAAATAAATGCCTTTGATTTTACCTTTTTCTTTTGCCATAATGCAATGGCGTAAAACACAGCGAGGTTTTCGATAGGGAGAAAAAAAAGAAAAGTTATCAAGTATTAGACTTTCATTGGCTCGTCCGGTTTCAGCAAGAACGAGCATTTTAGGGTAATCTAATTGGGTAGCGTGTTTTACTAATTTAATATAAAGGTCGCCGGGAGGTCGCCTGCAGACTTCAATAATAAAAGGAATGCCGTTATCTTTTTCAATATATTGGATGTGTAAAATGCCGTCGACTAAGTGAAGTTTTTTTGCAATGCGTTCGCTATATTCTTTAAGCATTTCTAAAGTATTTTGAGAAGAAGTACTAGGTGTATTTGCTCCACTGACAAGGTATAGATTTAAAAAATACTGTTCATTGTCAGCAAAATAAAAAACAACTTTTTCTTGGTTGATATAGCAAGAAAACCCATGTCTTTTGCCTTCAATAAATTCTTCAGCGATGCAATAATTTTCTCTCGTTTTTTCCATGGCGATTGTAAAGGCACTTTTAGCTTCTTCTATTGAATCAGCCCTCTGAATCCCTTTGCCGCCAGTTAAATCAACTGGTTTTATAATAATCGGGAATTGAAGTGAAGAAATGTTTTTTTCAAGTTCTTCAATGGTTGAAATTCGAATAGATTTTGGCGTTGGGATTTCTAGGGATTCGGCTAGTTTTCGGTATTTATCTTTATGGTGAATTTGTTTTGCTATTTCGTAAGAATCATGTCCAGGGAGCGAAAGTTTTTCTGCAACATAAGCGGTTGAAAGTAATGCAAAATCATTGCAGCCAGAACATATTGCATCAATTTTTTCTGTGGTAGCGAGTTCAAGCATGGCCTTTTTGTCGCTAAAATCAGCAAAAATATTTTTGTTTGCGTAAGAATGCCCTAAACCTTTTTGATCGTTACCTGTTGTAATTACATAATAACCGAGTTCTTTTGCCGCAAGAATCAGCGGGATTTCAGCGTGACTACCACCAAGTAAAAGCAGTTTAGGATTTAAAGAATTCATGTATTTTCTCGCATACAAAATAAATTTCTTCTTTTGTTAAACCATAAAACATAGGCAAGCGTAAAAGTCTGTCGCTTTCTTTTGTGGTAAATTTATCTTCTCCAATGAACTTTCCGAAATGTTTGCCAGCAGGCGCTGAATGTAATGGAACATAGTGGAAAACAGCAAGAATACCATTTTCTGCAAGAAATTTAATGAGTCTGTCGCGGATTTCTTTTGTTGCTGTTTTTATATAAAACATGTGAGCGTTATGATTACAATGTTCTGGAATATAAGGTAATTCTAAAATACCAGAATCTGCTAAAGGTTGTAGAATAGTTTGGTAGGTATTAAAACTTGACAAACGATTGTTCAGAATAACATTAGGGTCTTCTAATTGTGCGTATAAATAGGCTGCATTTAATTCGCTTGGCAAATAAGAAGAACCTAAATCAACCCAGGTGTATTTATCGATTTCTCCACGATGAAACTGGCAGCGATTTGTACCTTTTTCTCTGATGATTTCTGCCCGATCTGCATACATTGGATTTTTAATTAAGAGTGCACCACCTTCACCCATACTATAATTTTTGGTTTCATGGAAAGAAAAGGCTCCGAAATCGCCGAGATTCCCACAAGAAATACCTTTATAAGAACTCATTAATGCCTGAGCAGCGTCTTCTACAACAAATAAATGGTGATCTCTGGCAATCTGTGTGATTTTATCCATTTCACAAGAAACACCTGCATAGTGTACAGGCACAATAGCTTTTGTTTTTTCTGTGATAGCTTCTTCAATTAGATTTTCGTTGATATTCATCGTGTCTTTTCTAATGTCTACAAAGCGGATTGAGGCTCCACGAGAAGCAAAGGCGTTTGCTGTAGAAACAAAAGTAAAAGAGGGCATGATGACTTCATCGCCAGGAGAAATGTCGCATAAATAAGCAGACATTTCAAGAGCGTGAGTGCAACTTGTTGTTAACAGTGCTTTTGGAGAGCCTGTGAGATTTTGTAATGTAGAATGACATTTTTTGTTAAAATTCCCATCGCCACAAATGCGACCGTTTTTAACGGCTTCTTGCATATATTCAAATTCTTTTCCTAAAAAGGGAGGGCGATTAAATGGAATTTTCATAGAGTGAAAATAGCTTATTTTTTTTGAAAAGATGCTTTTTATTGTGCAAAATGAGCATTTTTCCAGAAATTTGATTGAAAATATTGTGGAGGCATTGTTTAGCCAAATGATGGCGTTAAAATAAAAGAATAAGAAAGAGTAGTTTCTTTTATTAAAGGGGAATTTCAAAAAAATCATTTTCCCCTGAGATTGACAAAAAGTGTCATTAAATAGCATTTATATTTGAATAAAATCCCAAATGATTACAAGGAGTGTCCTATGGAAGAAAAACAAAAAATATTTTTAAAAGCTTCACTTGAAGATGGCTCTGAAATGGCTTGGGGCTTTTCTTTGGATATGTGTGATGTTTTAGGGTTTTATGGGAAATTAAATTCTTTAGAAGAGAATGCTTTAATTTCTAAAATGGAAATTACTGGGAGCCCGTTTTTTACTCCTAGCTGGTATGGTTATTTACCTAAAGAAATGAATGCAAATTTTCATATTTTTTTGGACCCTGCAAGAACGTATTCTCCTAAATTGGTGGGCTATTTAACGCACATTGGGCCTGTTCTTTTGGCGGTTCATAACAAAGATTACTTTTTAGCGGCAGAACTTTTGAGTAGGCGCTTAGACACTTATATGGCATATGAAGAAATCACAAAGTATATTGTAAAAGAGGCTGCTTTTTCTGCTATTTTAACATGGAACTATGGGCGCTTTGAAAGTAATTCGTTATACAGTCGGTTGGGAGAGTTTCTGATAGATGCACTTGGAGATGAATTCCAAGAGCTTTTAAAGCGTTGCCAATTTGATTATGATAAAGCATTTGTTGAAAAATTATCAAAAGAAGGTACTCTTTTGTCGTTTCCACTTGTTGGAACGGATTATCAAGAATTTTTAAGCGTCTATGAAAATTTGAAAGAGTTAGAAGCCGAAGAAAAATCGAAAGCCCTTTTCAGAAATAAACCACTAGCAAAAAGTTGTATGGATTTATTTGATAATTTATTTGCAAATGTCCAGGCAGAACCTTATAACCCACATGATTCCTACGCAATAGGAGCTTATATTCAGGACCCTCGTTTTGTGGGGCGTAAGCCTGAAGCTACATTGAAGGCAGGGTATATGAGAGCAACGCTTGCCAAATTAATTCGTAAAACAAATTCGAAACAATTAGCTTATAAAGGTAAACTTGTCCGTATTGGAGGTACGGGGTATAATGCCCAATCTTCCATTATTGTACAAATTGAAATTCCTAAAAATTGCGGTGCGTAAGGCCGCCTTGAAGGGAGCAAGGGAAGGGATACATTTTGTTTCCCTTTCTTTTTTTGTGACAAGGAATAAGACAAGAAGTAAAAAAATATTTTTTCTATTCATTAGAAAGAGTATATTTAAGATATGGGTGTATTAAAAAAATCATTTTTCTTTTTTCTAGTTTGTGCCAGTTTTTTAATGGCGGGCTTTATTCCTATCGAAGGAACTTTTATTCAGGCTTGGATGTATGCAAGGTGGGATGAACCTGGTTATATCGGGCCAAAAGACGCTTGGGATAAAGAAGCTTCTTATTGGAAAAGTTTAGGCATTACGCAAGTTATTGATGGCGATATTGCGTATAAAAATGCCGGAGATCCAAATTGGCGAGCTTGTTATGATAGTAAATTAGATAGTGTCGTGGTAGAGTGTTATGACAAAGATATCATTTTTGCAAAAGCGAAAAAATATGGTTGGATAGTTTATATTGGAATGGGAGTTGATAATGATTGGTGGAATTGGGATTTAACAAATGATGAGCATTTCTTAAAATTCAAAGCGGCAATGATGAAAGCAGGGGCTTTTGCTCACGAACTTTATGATATTTACAATACTCAATATCCTGAAAATTTTGGAGGATTTTACAGCGTTTATGAAGTATGGAATCACAATAAATTTAATTATGGTGATAGTATCCGTAATCTTTATGCCGATCGTTTAGCTGAAGGGTTTAATATAGTTATAGATTCGTTAAATAAAATTGACCCGACGAAGCCTTTACTTTTTAGTCAATTTGCAACAGATGACCCACATTCATTTGATATTTCAGAAGGTGGGCCGTATGGTTTTGGAACTTTAGAAAATAATGAAAAGTTTTGGACGCGGTTTTATGAAAAAGCAAATTTCAGAGATCAGGATAAAAACCTCCCTATGGATGCTGTTGGTGGTGGTGGACAAAAAATAGAAACGGTTGAACCTTGGACGAAAGCTTATGGTGATGCTGTAAAAAATGCAAATAGTCCTATTGATTATTACGCCAATATTGAAAGTTTCCAACAACCACCTTATCATTTTTTATATGACACAAAACGAACCCCTCTTTATGGACAAAATTATAATAGTCCGGCTCCTGTGGGGCGATTTGCAAGGCAGATAGCTGTTGCTCAACGACATACAAAAGGAATATTTAATTTTGCCTTTTCCCATTATCATTCGCCAGTAAATAGTATTCCTGGTTATTATAATGTGCTATTGAATTATTTGCAAACTCAAAAAGGCGATGAAATGGCTCCTCGTTTACCAGATAGCATTATTGTCATTGATACGCTAGCCAAAAACATAGCTCTCTCACAAGAGCTTGGACGTGATGTGATTGACAAAGTTTTCAAATTTTATTGGGTTGGGGCAAGTGATGATAATGGAATTCATCGTGTAAAATTAAATCGTATGGTAGAAGTGAATGGTGTGGTATTGGATTCAACTTTTGCTTATTCGGTAAGTGTGAGCGTTACTTCGGGTGAAACGGCACATGAACCAGATTCTATGTATTTTGCTCATAGCACAGGCCGTGAATGCATTGGTTTAGAATATCCAGAAGAAGAGGATTGTTATAACCCTCGTTTTAAAGGAGAAGCGGATTATCGTTTTGTGGTACAAGATGTGTGGGGTAATGAAACTTTCTCCAAACCATTTACATTAAAATCAACAGGTGGGAGAACAACTATTATTCCTGAATTAGATACAATGATTATGTATGAAATTCCAGAAAAAGATACTCTTCGCAGTTACTTTGCGATTGATTCTGCTTGGACAAAAGAAGAACCGAAACCAACTGGATTGAAAAAACATCCATTCGTTAGTAAAAATGGAATGAAACTTGTTCGTAATGGAAATACTTGGTGTGTTCACTTTGTGGCAAGTAAAAGTGAAAATTATCGTTTGTCGGTATATACACCATCTGGAGCACGTATGCTAGAAAAAGAAGTTTACTTAAATCAGGGTGAAAATTTGGTACCGTTACCGAACAATGCTTTGGGGTATAGTCGGTTTTATATACAGATAAAAGAGAAATAATTTTATTAGACATATCCTTATTACAAAACACCTTTCTAAGGTGTTTTTTTTTGTGTGCAATTTACAAATGTCTTTGTAGTTTGTAAAATAAAATTTACAATAAAGGCTGAAATAGTTTTAAGAAAAGAAAAAGACTGTAATAAATCACAAGAAAGGAAAAAATAGTTTGCCAAAGTGGGGTGAAATGGGTTATATTTACAGTGTTGTGTTGAAATGTGGTGAAATGTACAATGAATTTTCATAGATTCGCAGGAAATGCCCAAACGGCTATTGACGAAAAGGGAAGGACCGCCTTTCCTAGGGAATTTCGTCGGCAGTTAGGGGATGACGAGAAGGAAAATCTCGTTATTTCTTGTGGCCCGGAAGGGTCATTAAGGCTTTTCGTTTATGCGGAATATGAAAGGTTTATGGCAGAACTGGATAATATGCCAGATCGCCGTCAAGCTGAAATCGTTCGAGGAAAAATGCTAACGACACTTGTGACGTTAGATAGCCAGAACCGCATTTTGATACCAAAAAGATTATTGGACAAAGCTGGTTTGAAGGGTGAAGTTTTTTGGATCCCTTCTCATGGTAAAACTCTTGCGATGTGGAATCCAGAAACTTATAATGCAAAGTTCCCTCAGGATACTGAAGAATCTCAGGCAATATTTGATTCTGTTTTCTATGGTCAAGGCTTGACGGGGAATTCTAATGCAAGAACTTGAGTTTTATCATAATCCAGTTTTACTTTCTGAATGCCTTGAATACCTTAATATTTTACCTGAAGGGGTTTATGCTGACTGCACATTAGGTGGGGCAGGGCATTCTTCTGCTATTGCAGAAAAACTTTTGCCTGAAGGTACTTTACATTGTTTTGATAGAGACCCGGAAGCTATTGCTTTTGCTAGTCGTCGTTTAGAAAATGCAAAACCCCAAATTGTTTTTCACCCAGTTCCTTTTGGAGAACTTGGAAGTGAAATTGAAACCGGAACATTAGATGGTGTTTTGTATGATCTTGGAATTTCTAGCAGACAAGTAGATTCTTCTGAACGTGGTTTTACTTTTGCTGGGAATTTTCCTTTAGACTTGCGTATGGATACGCGAGAAGAAAAAAATGCACAAGATTGGTTGCGTGAAACATCTGTTGAAAGCATGGCAGAAGCATTTCGTAAAAATGCCGATTTAGATCGTTCCATAAAATTAGCGAATCGCTTAAAAATAATGCTTGCCGAAAAATCAGAAGCAGTTATTGCAGAAGATATCAGAGGTGTTGCTCTTAGTGTTTACCCAGAACGTCGTCAAGAAATTCCTGGCATTCTTGCAAGAATTTTTCAAGCTATTCGAATGGAAGTTAATCAGGAATTAAATGAAATAGAAAAAAGCCTTAATGCTTGTGCTAAGTGTTTAAAACCTGGTGGTCGTTTAGTGGTAATCAGTTACCATTCTGTTGAAGATCGTTGTGTAAAAAATACTTTAGCTCTTTTAGAAAGAGATTGTATTTGCCCCGAGCGCTTGCCAATTTGTGCGTGCGGTTCTAATCATCGCCAATTTAAAAAAGTGCTCCGTAAACCATTAGTACCATCACAAAAAGAAATAGCTGAAAATTCGCGTTCTCGTTCGGCAAAGTTGAGGGTGTACGAAAAAGTATGACGTTTGATTTGGGACAATTAGCAGATAGAATGAAAACGAGAAGAGTAATCTTTTCGAGCGTTCTTGGTTGTGCCTGTATTACGTTATATATGCTTCTCGACATTCAGTTTCAGAATAAGTATAAAGTTTTAGCTGCTGATAAAAAAGCAGAAGAAGAACTTTCTAAAGAACTTTATGGCAAATTATTACAGGCAGAATTAGAAATAAATCGCTTGTCTTCTATAGAACGAATTGCCCCATTAGCGGATTCGCTTGGACTCTCGTTAAGAATTCCTTTTTATAAAGTACAGCGTGTTGCTGTGGAGGGAAATTAATGCGTTTACCAAGTGGTCGGATTTCGATTTTATTTGTTGCTTTGCTTGCTGCTATGTTGTTCTTGTTTGTTTCTGCAACAACGATTCAAGTGGTGAATACAGAAAGTTACCAGAAAAAGGCAGAATCTAAAGCTATTTCTAATAACCATATTTATGCAAAAAGAGGGAAAATCCTTGATAGAAATGGTAAAGTTCTTGCTGACATTGCTCCTGAAAAGGAAGGGAAGTGGCTTTATCCAAGAATTTATCCACAAGGTAAATTAGCTTCTCAAATCCTTGGAAAAGTAGGCCATGATGGGCGTGGAATAGTTGGTTTAGAAAATCGCTTTGATAAACAATTGCGCGGACGAATTGGACTTGCAAGAATTACAAAAGATAAAAATCGCAAGCAAATTTATGGTTTTGATCAAGTTATGTATCAAGCCTTGCCTGGCGATAATATGGTTTTGACTATTGATGTTTCAATGCAAGAAATTGTAGAGAAAGCTTTAAAAGATGGGGTAGAAGAATTTAAGTCGTTAAGTGCAAGTGCTGTGATTTTAGACCCTTATACAGGAGATGTTTTAGCGGCAGCGACTTACCCGACTTTTGACCCAAACGATAAAAAGAGCTCTCCGACAGATTGTGATATTTTTGGTTTTGCTTATGAACCAGGCTCTACTTTTAAAGTGGTTACAGCAATGGCTGCTTTGCAAGAAAATCTCGTTGACCCAAAATCGGTATGGCATGGAGAAAAAGGTGCTTGGAAACCACACCCACAAATTACTATTAGAGAACATGACGGTAAAGATTTAGGAGATATGGATATGAGTATGGCGCTTGCCAAATCTTCTAATGTTGTTTTTGCCAAAATTGCTGATAGTATTGGGGAAGAAAATTTTTACAAGTTTGTTCGTAATTTTGGCTTTGGCTCAAAATCAACAGATGAAATTCAAGGGGAAGTTGGTGGCTCGTTGAAAAAGCCTTATGAATTTGATGGCCGTTCTTTAATGACAATGGGATTTGGACATGCTTTTATGACAACTCCTATTCAAGTGGCAATGGCTTTTGGCGCCGTTGCTAATGGTGGCTATTTAATGAAACCTAGAATTATTAAAGAATGGCAAGATTCTTCGGGAATGGTTTTAGAAAAAAATGAACCTTATAAAGTAAGACGAATGGTGTCAGAATCTGTCGCAGCAAAATTAAGGGAAATGTTGCGTGGAGTTGTTTCTTCTGGAACGGCTTTGTCAGTGAATTCTAAAATTTTACCAGGGATTGAATTTAGTGGAAAAACAGGAACTGCAGAAAAGTATAGTCAAGAAAAACGTGGTTATGACAGAAAAAAACAAGTGGCTTCTTTTGTTGGGCTTGCTCCTGCTATGAATCCACGTTATGTATGTATGGTTTTATTGGATGAACCACAAACACGTACTGCTGGCGGTGTTACTGCTGGGCCAATTTTTAGACGGATTATGGAAGGCGTTTATACGCATCCAGACCTTTCTCCTAAAGTTTATCGGATGCAGAATTTGCAAAAACAAGTTGCTTGTAATGTGGATTTGTTAGGGAAATCTTTAGAAGAAGCAGAAGAACTGGCAGAAAATAATGCTTGTCATTTAGAAATTTCTGGAGAAGGCGAAAAAGTCATTTCTGTCTTGAAAAAAACATCAGATTCATTAAAAATCTTTTTAAGTGAAGATAGAATCCTTTCTATGCCAGAGTTAAAAGGTCTTTCTTTAAAAGATGCGTTAGGAATTCTTGGGGAATCTAATATTCCTGTTGAATTTGTTGGTAAAGGGCGCATAGTAGAACAAAATCCAAAAGCCAATACCAAGTTAGAACGCGGTCAAGTCTGTAAATTGGTCTTGAAGGAGGATGTATGAACCATTTGTTTACTCTTCTTCAATCAAAAGATTTTACAGGATTGTGTGACGATTCCCGTCGCGTAAAGAAAGGGAATATTTTCTTTTCTATGCCAAGTGAAAATGCTTGTGTTTTTGCAACAATGGCAAAAAATGCAGGAGCATTGGCTGTTGTTGGGGAAGGAAAGTCTCCAGAAGGTTTAGAAGATATTTTTGTTTCTGTTTCTTCTGTACGTGAAGCAAGAAAGGAATGTGCAAAGCGGGTTTATAAAAATCCATTTGAAAATTTAAAGGTGCACGCCATAACAGGAACGAATGGGAAAACAACAACAGTATTTTTGATGCGAGAAATTTTAGCTGCTGCTGGCTCTAAAGTGGCTTTGCTTTCTACCGTTTGTAATAGGATTGGAAATAAAGAAGTACCTGCCACTTTAACGACTCCAGGACTTCTTGATTTGTATGCATTTGCCTTTGAAGCCGTAGAAAATGGCGTAACAGATTTAGTGATGGAAGCGTCTTCACATGCTTTATTCCAAGGGCGTATGGAAGGTGTGCAATTTGCTTCTGCTTTGTTTAGTAATTTGACTCAAGATCATTTAGATTACCATCAGAATATGGAAAATTATTTCCAAGCTAAAAAACTTCTTTTTGAAAAGTATTTAGCAAGTGATGGTTTTGCTGTTTTGAATATTGATGATTCTTATGGAGAACGTTTATCTACTGAAATTTCTAGTAATAAAATTTTAGTATCAAGAAAGTGCTCGGGAAATGCGAGTGTTTATCCTTTAATTGCTCCTGTTTTAGATGAAAATGGAATGGCTCTTCAGTTGAATGGTTTTTCTGAAGAAACTTTCAAAACATCACTTTGTGGGGAATTTAATGTTGATAATGTAATGCTTGTTTTAGCGTGGGCAAAAGGATTAGGAATTTCAGAAAAGGCCATGCAAAAAGCATTAAAGGAAGTAAAAGTACCAGGTCGTTTTGAAAAAGTCATTTCTGAAAATTCTAAACATGTGATTGTTGATTACGCACATACTCCGGATGCATTGCAGAGAGTTTTAGAAACAGCTCGTTCTCTTTGTAGCGGAAAACTCATTGTGGTGTTTGGTTGTGGTGGCAATAGAGATGCTTTAAAACGTCCATTGATGGGAAAAGTAGCAGAACAGTTTGCAGACAAAGTATTTGTCACAACAGATAATCCAAGAACAGAAAAACCAGAAGATATTATCCAAGATATTGTCTCTGGAATGCAAGGTGATTTTTCAGTAGAAGTAGATAGAACTCAGGCAATTCAAAAAGCAATTTCTTTTATGCAAAAAAATGATTGGCTGGTTGTTGCAGGGAAAGGTCATGAAAAATACCAGATAATAGGGACCGAAAAATTTCATTTTGATGATGCAGAAGAAATTGTAAAGGCGATGGATTTATGCAAAAATTGAATCTGACAGTTCGAGAAATGTGTGAAATTCTTGAAGCAGAACCAGTAGGGGTTTCTGCAGCGGTTTCTCGCCGTAAAGTAAAGCTTTGCTTGGATTCAAGGCAAGTTGAAAAAGGTTGTGTCTTTTGGCCAATATGTGGTGAACGTTTTGATGCTCATCAATTTGTTGAACAAGCTCAGAATGAAGGAGCAATTATGAGTGTTGTGAATGAAAATCAAGTTTCTCAAAATACCATTCAGGCATATGTTCCTGTTAAAGATACAACAGAAGCATTATTGAAATTGGCTAAAGGCTATCAGCGCCGCTTTTCTTTGAAGAAAGTGGCTATTACTGGAAGCAATGGGAAAACCACCACAAAGGAAATGATTCGAACGGTTTTGTCACGTAAATACAAAACAATGGCAACCGAAGGAAACTTTAATAATCATATTGGAGTACCTCTGACTTTGTTTAGGTTAAAGCATTCTGATCAAGTTGCTGTTGTTGAAATGGGAACAAGTGGCCCTGATGAAATTCGCCCACTTTCACTTGCAACGGAACCTAATATCGGGGTGATAACAAATATTGGAGCAAGTCATTTAGAAAAATTGAAATCATTAGAAGGCGTTTTTCATGAAAAAATGAATTTGACTGCTGGTTTGCAAGAAAATGGATTATTGGTTGTAAATGCAGATGACCCTTATTTGGCAAAAGTTCGTTCGACGAAACGTTATAAAGTGACAACTTTTGGTATCAGAAGAGGTATTTTGAAACCAGAAAATTTGCAATTTGATGAAAATGCTTGCGCTTCGTTCCGTATTGGTAGAATAGAATACCGTTTAAATGTTCCAGGAATTCATAATGTGTATAATGCTCTTGCAGCCATTGCTGTAGGTGAAGCAATGCGTATTCCAAAAGCAGAAATTGCAAAAGCTCTTGCTAATTTTGCTGCAACGGGAATGCGTATGGAAATTAGAAATGCAAATGGTTTCCGTGTGGTTTCTGATTGTTACAATGCAAATCCAAGTTCTACACGAATGGCTTTACAAACAATAGGCAATCTTTCTTCTGTAAATCATCGTGTAGCTATTTTAGGAGATATGTTAGAGTTAGGGAGTAATTCTAAAAATCTTCATTTTGAAATAGGTCAAATGGTCCCTGAATGTAATTTTGATTTGCTTTTAACGATAGGTGAATGCAGTAAAGAAATCCAGCGTGGGGCTTTGAAAAATGGCATGCGGAAAGAATGTGCTCTGCATTTTGAAAACTTACAAGAATTAGAGCTTTTTATTTCGGAAAATTTAGGATTTGATGATGTGATTTTGGTAAAAGGCTCTAGAGGAATGCGTTTAGAAAAAGTTGTTGATGCTTTATTGAAAATGGATGTTGTTGGAGTTTAAAATTAGGAACTAAAATGAAACAAACAGTAAAAGGCAAATTTACGTTTATGAAGGGCTTTGATTATTGGCTCTTGGTTTGCGTATTAGCGCTTTGTGTAATAGGCGTGATTTTTGTCTTTTCTGGAACAAGCGATCAAGCCTTGCGCGCCAATTTACCAGCGAATCATTATATGCTTCGCCATGTAGGGTTTGTTGGTTTTGGCCTTTGTTTTATGGCGTTTGGAGCGTTGCTTGATTATTCTTTATGGAAAAAATTTTCACCAATATGTTTCTTTGGTGGTGTTTTGTTGCTTTTGCTTGTTTTGATTATGGGTGTTGAAGTGAAAGGGGCTAAACGTTGGCTTATGATTGCTGGTGTTCAAATACAGCCTTCTGAAATTATGAAGTTTGGTGTTGCTGTTTGGGTTTCGGCAAAATTCTCTGTTTTAAAATACCCGATTTCAGATTGGAAAGATTATGGGCAAAAAATGTTACAATCTTTTGGAGTACTTTTAATTGTTGCTTTGTTGCTAGCCTTACAACCAAATTTTTCAATGCTCTTAATCATTAGTATTGTATGTTTTGCAGTTTTAATCACTGCAGATATTCCAAAGAAATACATTTTGGGAACTGGTGGGATTGTTTTTAGTGGGCTTTTGCTTGTTGGTCTTGTGGAACAGTATCGTATAAAAAGATTAATGGGCTTTTTAAATCCAGAAGAAAATGCACAAGGTAGTGCCTATCAGGCATTGAATATGATGACTGCTATTGGGAATGGAGGGCTTACAGGAAAGGGACTTGGAGAAGGAACACAGAAATTAGGATATGTTCCAGAAGTTCATACGGATGGGGCTTTTGCTTTAATTGGTGAAGAATTGGGTTATATTGGAACGTTAATAATTTTTGCATGTTTCTTTATAATTTTTTATCGGGGTTTATTGATAGCAGATAATTCAAAGAGCAATTTTGGGAAATACCTTGCTATTTGTATTGTTGGTTTTATTGCATTGAATATGCTTATTCATGTGGCTGTATGTCTTGGAAAATTTCCAACAACCGGACAACCTTTGCCTTTTATCAGTATGGGTGGCTCTAATCTTTGTATGAATATGTTTATGATTGGAGTTCTTTTGAATATTTCTCGAGAAAATACAGGGAAGTTCTTGTCATCTGATAATATTAATGCAAAGTATTCTGCACAAAAAGCGAGGTACAGTCGTGGCTAAAGAGAAAAAATTCTTGTTCGTATGTGGTGGTACTGGCGGCCATATTTTCCCGGCAGTTGCTATCGCTGAGAGTCTTAAAAAAGAAGGCATAACGCAAATTGTATTTGCTGGTAGAAAAGACTCTATGGAAGAGCGGCTTTTGGCTTCTTCTTGGGCTTACGAGTACATTACAGCAGAACCTTTACACCGTGGCTCTTTCCTTAATAACTTGGCTTTGCCATTTAAATTAAGTAAGTCATTAGTGACTGCTAAAGCGGTTTTGAAACGAGTTGCCCCAGATGTTATTGTTGCAACAGGAGGCTATGTCTCTTTGCCAATCGTTTATGCAGCGGGGTCATTTGGAATACCAGTTTATTTACAAGAACAAAATGCCGTGGCAGGCCTTGCAAATAAAGTAGGCGCAAGGTATGCCAAAAAAATATTTGTAACCTCTTCAGAGGCAGCATCTTTTTTCCCGGAGGGAAAAACGGAAATTTATGGCAATCCTGTACGTGCTTTACCCGAAGCAAGTACATTAGAACGCCCTAAAGAATTTCCCGAAGGGAAAAAGTGTGTGTTTATAACAGGCGGTTCTCAAGGCGCTTTAGGCATAAATCGAAAAATAGAGGAATCTATTAAAGAAATTATTGCTGATACATCACTTTCTGTAGTGTGGCAAGTAGGTTCTAAACATGTAGAAAGTTTCCAAGAACGTTTAGGGAATTTGCCAAATGTTTCTATTGTAGGTTTTGTTAATAATGTTTATGCTTATTTTCAATACGCTGATTTAATTGTAAGCCGTGCTGGAGCTTCTGCATTGGCTGAAATTCTTGCATTTGGTAAACCTTCTGTTTTACTTCCTTTCCCTCATGCAACAGCAAATCATCAAGAAAAAAATGCTCGGGTTGTTGAAAAAGCAGGAGCCGCTTTGGTTGAATTAGATGATGAACCAAACCAATTGTGGGCTAAAATTAGTGACTTGTTAAATAATGATACAAAACGTGGGCAAATGGCTGAACAAGCAAAAAATCTTGGAATGCCTGATGCCGCTGACCGAATTGCTAAAGCTATTTTGAAAATGGAGAAATATTATGCAAAGAATGCGTAATAATCGAATCCAACATCTTTATTTTGTGGGCATTGGTGGTGCTGGCATGTCTGGCATTGCAGAAGTTTTGCATGAAAATGGTTTTAAAATTAGTGGTTCTGATACAGGAAACGGCCCTGTTATTCAGTATTTAAAATCTCTAGGAATACAAATTTTTCCTGAACATAAAGGGGAAAATATTGGAAATGCTGATTTGTTAGTTTATTCTTCAGCTATTCAAAAAGATAATCCTGAAATTCAAGAAGCACAGAATCGTCGTATTCCGATTATTCGTAGAGCGGAAATGCTTGGCGAATTAATGCGCTTAAAATATACATTGGCCATTGCTGGAACTCATGGGAAAACTACAACGACATCTTTGGTGGGTTGTATTTTAGAAACAGCAGAAGTGGATCCGACAATTATTGTTGGTGGAATTGTTAAAGGAAAGGGGAGTGGTGCAAAAGTAGGACGAGGTAATTATTTAGTAGCAGAAAGCGATGAATTTGATAGAAGTTTTCTTTCAATGATGCCAAGTTCTGCAATTATCACAAATATCGATGAAGATCATTTAGATACTTATGCAGATTTGCAAGAAATAAAAGAGGCTTTTGTTGAGTTTAGTAATAAAGTGCCTTTTTATGGACAAATTATTGTTTGCTTAGATGATGCGAATGTGCAATCAGTTCTTTCTCGCTTGCGTAAACCAGTTGTGACCTATGGTTTTAATCGCCAGGCAAAATACAGAATCGAAAATTTGAATTTTGATAGTGGCCTTCCTTGTTTTGAAGTTTTGAACGATGGGGTTTCTCTTGGAAAATTCACATTGAAAATTCCTGGAACACATAATGTTTTGAATGCTACAGCCGCTATTGCTTTAACTAATGAAGAAAATATTCCTATAGAAATTATCCGGAAAGCAGTGGCTTCTTTTGAAGGCGTGAAACGTCGTTTTGAATATTTAGGGAAAACGAAATCAGGGGCTTTTGTCTATGATGATTACGCTCACCATCCAACAGAAGTAGCCGCTACATTACAAGGTTTTAGAGATACATTCCCTGATAAACGTTTGATTGTTGCATTCCAACCGCATCTATTTAGTCGCACAAGAGATCATTACGAAACATTTGGTAGTGTATTCTCTAATTGTGATGAACTTTTAGTGTGTGATATTTATCCGGCTAGAGAGCTTCCTATTGAAGGTGTTACAGGAGAATTGATTTCAAAAAGTGCTCAAGAACGCGGGCATCGTGATGCACGATTTGTTGGCGAAAAAGAAAATGTTTTGTCAACGCTTTCAGGGACTCTTTCAGAAAAAGACTTAGTGGTTTTAATGGGGGCTGGTAACATTACTCAATTAGGCCGTCAACTTTTGGAGAATGATTTTTAATGGCAAAAAAAGCAGTTTTTGGCAGCAAGCGTCACGGCTATAATGCGATGCAGAAAAAGAAGCAACGCCGTGCTACTGCTATGCATAAAGCAGGCCATTTATTAGGATGGTTCTGGCATAGTGGTATTTTTATTGTTGTTGCCGTTGCTGGTTTTGTCTATGGATTCCAACAAGGAGAAAAAAATATTTTTGAAATGAATCCACTTCAAGGAAACATTTTAAAGAATGTTGAAGTTTCAGGAAATAAAATGTTGACAAAAGAAGATTTGATTTCTTTGGCGGCATTAGATTCTGGAAAGGCTATGGATTCTTTGTTTGAAGATTCTATCAGAAATATTCTTATGCAAGAAAATTGGATTTCAGAAGTTCATGTGCAAAAGAAATTTCCATCAAAAATTATTCTAGAAGTTAAAGAATCAATACCATTAATGAGCGCTTATGAAGCAGGGCGTTGGGTGGTGTATTCTGAAAAAGGTAAGGTTTTGCCATTGTCAATGAAAACGGCTTATCGTTTGCCTGTTTTGCTTGCTGCTAAAAAAGAAGAACGTTTGCTTTGCGGAGCTTTCTTGAAAATTTTGTTAGAAAACGATAAATCATTGTTTGAAAAGGTTTCGCAAATTTCATATTCTGCAGAAGAAAAAGGGATAGAAGTATTTTTTAATAATGTGTCTTTTAAAACTTTGTTTAGTCAAGACTCTGTCTGGAATTCAAGAACTTTCATGGATTACCGCCAAATGGTAGATAACTTCACAGTAGAACTTTCAGAAACAAATCTATTGGATATGCGATTCCCTGGATTTGCTTTTGTCAAAAAGATGGAAAAGAGGAGAAAAAATGGATAAGTTAGTAGAAAACCCAATTGTTGGCATTGATATTGGTGCCTCAAAGATTAGTGCTATTATCGGAGAAGTTGAGGAGTCCGGTAACATTAAAGTGATTTGTAATTGTGAAGAGGCGTTAGAAATAGGAGTCGCTTCAGACTTGCAAACGACTGTTGAAACCTTGAAAAAGGTTGTGAATGATTTGGAAAAAGTTTCTGGCATAGATGTAGATAATGTTTTTGTTGGAGTCTCTACAACTACAGTACGAGTCGTTTCTTGTACTGGGCAGACAATTGTTGAAACAGGAGAAGTTAGACAAACTGATATTGAAAATGCTGTAAGAAGTGCTAGCGTTATATCTTCACCATCTGATGAAATTATCCATACATTCCGCGTCCATTTTAAATTAGATGATAATCCAGAAGAATACAATAATCCTCTTGGTATGAGTTGTAATCGTTTGACAGCCGTTGTCAATATTGTTCTTATGCCTCGTAATGTTTTGGATAATCGTCGTAAATGTATTGAACAGGCAAATCTTACATTAGAAGGCTTTGTATTAGAACCTTATGCCGCTGGGTTATCTGTTTTAACACCAGAAGAAGTGGAATTAGGCGTTGCTGTTCTTGATATTGGTGCACAATATTCTGAAATGGCTGTGTTTAAAGGAAAAAATAAATTTGTATCGCAATCACCTATTTGGCATACAGCTGTTTTAGCATGTGGTGGAACGAATGTAACCAATGATATTACTCGCAGTTTTAAATGCCCGATAGCTATGTCACAAGCAGAAAAAATTAAAATAGAAGAAGGCACTTGCCGAATGACTAATTTAATTCAAGATGCTGAATTTAAAGTGCAGGCTGTGGGGAGTTTAGGAGAAACACTTTGCTCGAAAAAGCAATTAGCTGAAGTAATGCAAAATCGTTTTGCTCAAATATTCCAAGCTTATGCGGCTCGTTTAAAACAATTCCAGTTATTAGATAAAATCAGTGGTGGTATTGTTTTGACAGGTGGTTGCGCTTCTATAGATGGCATTGATAAATTGGCAGAAATTGTCATGACAAAGTATTTAGAAGATAATAAAGAACCGAATAATCCTTCTAAAATCCATATTTCTGTACGTTGTGCTAAGCCAGAATCAAAAGCTGGTTGGGGTAATGCGGTTGCTAAACCTTCTTTAGCTGTTTGCATGGGCTTGTTGGAATATGGAGCAAGAGAACGTATGCAAAATTCCAAATCCACACGGAAACAACCAATTGTTGCTATGAAAAGTTGGGGGCAACGGATTATGGATTTTTTCAAAAGCATGTTTACAATTAACTAATCACACTCAAACAGGGAGAATATTATGAGTGATTTAATGAACGAAGAAAAAATGCATTTCATTTTGGATGAAAATTTCTCCAAAAATGCAAAACTCAAAGTTGTCGGTGTCGGCGGCGCTGGTGGAAATGCCTTGAATCGCATGAAGGAAATGGAAATTTCTGATGTAGAATTCATTGGCATTAATACAGATGCTCTTGCATTAGAAAATTCTCTTGCCGATATAAAAATTCCTATTGGCAAAGAAACAACGAAAAATTTAGGCGCCGGAGCACGTCCAGAAATTGGTCGTCAATCAGCTCTTGAAGAAAGAGAAAAAATCAAGGAAGCGTTAGATGGTGCGGATATGATTTTTATTGCGGCTGGTATGGGCGGCGGAACAGGAACAGGGGCTGCGCCTGTGATTGCAGAATTAGCTAGAGAACTTGGAATCCTTACGGTTGCTGTTGTTTCTCTTCCGTTTGATTTTGAAGGTCCTGTTCGTATGCGTAATGCTAAAAATGGCCTTATTACATTAAAAGATAAAGTGGATTCTATTATTACTATTGAAAATACGAACATTTTCAACATTATTGATAATAACACCACTACTAAACAAGCTTATTTAGCAGCTGATGAAATTTTAGGCAATGCCGTTCGCAGTGTTTGCAATATCATTAGAGAACCAGGAGATATTAATATCGACTTCCGTGATATCAAAACCATCGTAGAAAATGGTGGTGATGCTATTATGGGAACTGGTGTTGGTGAAGGTGAAGATAGAGCTCTTTTAGCTGCTGAAAAAGCAGTTAAATGTCCATTGCTTGGCGACTTGGAAGTGAAGGGAGCAAAGGGTGTTCTTGTCAATATTTGTCATAGTGAAAACTTTACTATGAATGAATTAAGAATGGCAATGAATTACATTTATGAAGCTATTGGCTATGAACAAGAACCAGAAATTATTTTTGGTGATTGCATCAAAAAAGAACTTGGAGAAAAGGTAACAATAACGATTATTGCTACTGGTTTCCATGGCGCTAAAGAATATTCTGCTCCAGTTGTTGTAGAAGAAAGAGTTTCTTTGGAAGAAGTTAGAGAACCGCAGAAAACTCGTGAACAATCTATCGGAAGAGATACAACGAGTTTTACTGGGCTTATGAGAGAATCTCAAAAAATCAAAGCAGTAGAGGCTACTCCGGTAGTTTCTAGAGAAGAAGTAGTGTTCTCAGAAAAAGTTGTTGAAAGAGAATCTGCTCCTGTGTTGACTAATTCTCCGACTGGATTTCAAAATTTCAATCTTGATGTGCGAGCAACAGAAACTCCTGAAGAAGTGTTAAGAAGTTCGGAATTTATAACAGCAAAAAATCCAACATTTGCATCATCAGCAATGGATTTTGAATCTCCAACTTCTTTTGCTCCAATTCCAGAAGATAAAAATGAAATGGTCGCAGTTGAAGCTTCTGATTGGCCAAGTAATTTTGATTTTGATGCTTTGCCAGAAAATCGTAGTGAGTTTCTAAACGAGCATGTTTTTTAGTTAGTTAATCACACACACACACCACGCACTTCAAAAGAAGTGCACACAACACACGAGGAGTGCCGAGGTCTCCCTGCCACGGTGCTCCTCCCTTTTTTGTTTTATTTAAAACTCTTTAAGCAAGCGGTTGACTTCTGAGACTATGCGTTCTCTATCACCACACCAATTAGGAGCAATAAGCATTTCGTCGGGTGATTCGCCACTAAAGCGTTCAACACATACATCTTGCCCAAATTCTTTAATAACGGTAGCTGCGGCTTCACAGTATTCTTCAAAAGTAAGTAATTCAAATTCTTTGTTGGCGTATTCTTCTGCCATACGGGTTCCGCAAACAATATGTAATGGATGGAGTTTAGCTGCCTTTATCCCTAGCTCTCTGACAGCTTTTGCGGTGTTACGGAAATCGTCCATGGTTTCACCAGGAAGGCCAAGAATTAAATGAGTTGTTACTATAAGACCAGCTTCTTGAAGTCTTATTACAGCATTTTGGAATTCAGAAAAAGAATGTCTGCGATTTATATTGTTGAGTGTTTTATCGTTTGCTGTCTGTAAACCGACTTCTACAATAATTGGCTTTCGTGTGTTCATTTCAGCAAGAAGCTCTATTGTATCGGGTGGTAAACAATCTGGTCTTGTGCCTATAGAAATTCCTGCAATGTCTTCATGTAAAAAAGCTGGAGCGTATATTTCTTTTAATTGTGTACTTGGAGCGTAAGTATTGGTATAAGGTTGAAAATAAGCTAGTATGCCAGCATTTGGGTATTTTTTTTTCAAGGGTGGAATGAGTTCAGAAAGTTGCGTGGCAACAGAAATGCGAGCTTTATTCCAAACAGGACTGAATGACTTATTGTTACAATAAGAACAACCAGAAAAACCCTTTGTTCCATCTAAATTTGGGCAAGTCATTCCGCCATGTAGAGGAAGTTTTCTGACTTTTTCAAATTGCGGAAATACTTGTTTAAGGAAGGTTTTATAAGTGACATATTCCATAATCAAAATATACAAATGTTTGCTTTATAATAGAAAATCCGCTGGCATAGCCAGCGGATTTATACCCATGTCCGGAATCGAACCGGAATAACGCCCTTCGGAGGGGCGGACACTATCCATTGTGATACACGGGCAAAATTTTCAGTGAAAATATAGCAAATCTTTAGAATGAAAAGAGTGTGAAAAGTAGTGAACCCTTTTTGTATTCAAAGGCCCGCCAAGAAAAGTTAAAAGATTTCTATAATTGCGACGTATAGACGTTAGATTTTAAAGGATTTTTATGTCATTACCTTTATCAACTTCTTATGAAGAACTTTTAAACGAATCATCAAAGCGAATTTTAATTTTAGATGGAGCATTTGGAACGATGCTTCAACGACAAGGTCTTTCAGAAAAAGATTTTCGAGGTGAACGTTTTTTAGAACATTCTATTGAGTTAAAAGGTAATAACGATGTACTTTGTTTAACAAAGCCAGAATCAGTTCTTGCTATTCATAGAGAATATTTAGAAGCAGGAGCTGACATTATAGAAACAAATACTTTTAGTTCCACAACTATTGCACAAGCAGAATATGGTTTAGAAAGTGTTGCTCATGAAATGGCATATAGGGGAGCATGCTTAGCTCAAAAAGCAATTCAGGAATTCAATGAAACAAGAGTGCAGCAAGGGTTGCCTTATAAACGTTGCTTTGTGGCAGGTTCTATTGGGCCGACCTCAAAAACAGCAAGTATGAGCCCTGATGTTTTGGACCCTTCATTTCGAGCAGTAACATTTCAAGAATTAAGTGAAGCTTACAGAGAACAAGCCAAAGCGTTGTTAGATGGTGGTGCAGACATTTTAATGGTTGAAACAGTTTTTGATACGCTCAATGCAAAAGCTGCTCTTTATGGAATTTTAGAAGAATTAGAATCTCGAAATTATCTTGTTCCTATAATGGTTTCTGGCACAATTACAGATGCTTCTGGACGTTTATTGGCTGGGCAAACGGCAAAAGCTTTTTACCATAGTTTGTCAAGTTATCCCATTTTTAGTTTAGGGTTTAATTGTGCTCTTGGAGCAAAAGATATGCTCCCACATTTACGTGATATAGTGCAAGCACCATTGCGTATTAGCGTGCACCCTAATGCAGGGCTTCCAAACCAATTTGGATCTTATGATGAAACTCCTGAAATGATGGCAAAATGGATTGAGTCATTTGCAGAAGAAGGCCTTGTAAATATTGTTGGTGGTTGCTGTGGAACAACACCTGAATTTATTAAAGAATTTTCTAAAACATGTGAAGGAAAACTTCCAAGAAAAATTCCAGAAAAAAAACGCCACCTTTTGTTGTCTGGTTTAGATGCTTTAGAAATTACAGCAGAAAGTCGGTTTGTAAATATTGGCGAACGTATGAATATTGCGGGTTCTTTGAAATTTGCTCGTCTTATTCGAGAAGGAAATTTTTCAGAAGCCGTTGCTATTGGGATAGCTCAAGCAGAGAATGGAGCGCAAGTAATAGATGTGAATTTAGATGATGGCTTAATTGATTCTAAACAAACGATGGTACATTTTTTGAATCTTTTAATGTCAGAACCAACAGTAGCTCATTGCCCTTTGATGATTGATAGTTCTAGCTTCGATGTCTTACTTGCTGGAATGCGTTGTGTGCAAGGCAAGGGAATTGTGAACTCTATAAGTTTAAAGGAAGGTGAAGAGGCCTTTCTTTTAAAAGCAAAAGAAATCAGACGCCATGGTTTTGCGGTTGTTTGTATGGCATTTGATGAAAAAGGTCAAGCGACGACTTATGCCCGAAAAACAGAAGTTTGTGAAAGAATGTATAAGTTGTTAGTGGAAAAAATTTCATTTCCGCCAGAAGATATTTTATTTGACCCTAATATATTGACAATCGGCACCGGAATGGAAGAACATGCATCTTATGCAAAAGATTATATTGAAACTTGTCGATTTATAAAAGAAAATTTGCCATATGCTCATATTGTTGGTGGTGTAAGTAATTTGAGTTTTGCTTTTAAAGGGAACAATGCAATCAGAGAAAGTATGCACTCTTGTTTTCTTTATCATGCAGCAAAAGCAGGGATGGATTTTGGAATTGTAAATGCTGGTGTTTTACCTGTTTATGAAGAAATTCCTTTAGAAGAAAGGACTTTAATAGAGGATTTGATTTTTAATCGTTTTGTAAATGCAACAGATAAATTATTGAACTACGCAGAATCAGTTAAGGATAGAAAATCAGGAAGTAATAATTCAGTTGATAATTTAAAATGGAGAGAAAAACCTGTAGTTGAACGACTAGCTTATTCTCTTTTAAAAGGTTATGAACAATTTATTCAAGAAGATATAGAAGAATTGAGGCAACAACTTGAAAGTCCGATGGCTTTAATTGAAGGTCCTTTGATGGATGCAATGAATGAAGTCGGGCGTTTATTTGGCGAAGGAAAGTTATTCCTTCCACAAGTTGTAAAAAGCGCTCGTGTAATGCAAAAAGCAGTTGCTGTTTTGTTGCCATATATTAATGCTTTGCAAGGGACATCTTCTTCAAAATCTGGAAAAATAGTTTTGGCAACCGTTAAAGGCGATGTTCATGACATTGGTAAAAATATTGTATCCGTTGTGCTGGGTTGTAATAATTATGAAGTAATAGATTTAGGCGTTATGGTGCCATGTGAGAAAATTGTTGAAACGGTTCTTAAAGAAAATCCAGATATGGTCGGGCTTTCCGGCTTGATTTCGCCAAGCTTAGATGAAATGGCTATTGTGGCAAGAGAACTTGGAAAAGCAGGATTTAAAGGGCCTCTTCTGATTGGAGGAGCTGCGGCTTCTGCGGCCCATACAGCGATTAAAATTGCAACAGAAACAAAAGCTCCGGTTGTTTATGCAGCTGATGCTGGTAAAAGTGTTTATGTGGCAGATTCTTGGATGAATGTTTCTAAACGAGAACAATTTTTAGAACAAATTAAAGAAGATCAAGAAAAGCAAAGAACAACATATTTAGAATCGCAAGTAAAAAAACGGGAAATGTTGTCGTTAGAAGAAGCTAGAAAACAAGCTGAAAAGTTGTTTTAAAGATTTCACTTTGTTCAAAGAAAAACTTGTCGAACTATAATAAAATTAGTGAGTTCTCATCTCGCAAAAAAAAACAGGTTTTTTAGAAACCTGTCATTAAAAGTTCTGTAATCGGAATAGCGAGATTCGAACTCACGGCCTCTTGCTCCCGAAGCAAGCGCTCTACCAGACTGAGCTATATTCCGAAACCATTTCAATATTAGTAAAATTTTTAAGGAAACACAATGGAGTAGTGTTATTTTTGCCCTTTTTTGTTTAATGAATAATTTTTATCAAGTTGTATAATACTAGCCCCTGCGTTATTGGGTTCAGTAGTATAAAATTTGACAACACCTTTCCATTCACTACGAACTTTTTTGTCAATAGTCCTTTTAATTTGGCTTGAAGAAGGGTGACCGCCACCATGAATTAAACGCAGTACCGTCATATTCGCTAATTTCATTGCTTCAAACATTTCTTCAATAGCCGCCATTGCTTCGTCTATTGGAAATCCATGTAAATCTAATTCTTGTTCCGGTAAAGGTAAATTCCAAGCGGATGGGTTTCGCTTGTCTTTGTTTTTAGCAACTTTTTTCTGAGGACGAGAAACAAAAGAAAGTGTTAATGCGTGTTCTTTATCTTTATCAGTCAGTGGGTGAGATGCCATCCACTCTAGCTGAAATTTTTCTTCGTCATTGTATTCCATTAGGTGAAATTCCTATGGTAATTCCAAGTCCATTGTCTTGGATGTTCTTGGATCCAAGATTCCATTTCTTCGGCAAAGGATTTTGCAATTTCTTGCGCAGAAGTACCCGGGCCATAGATAGATTCAAACCGAACAACGTGTTCGTTTCCACCAATATGGAAAGTTCTAAATGTTACAATAGCAGCTCCCATTTGGCAAGCTTTTGCTGGCAAACGTAAAAAGAGATTGGATTTTTGCCCAAAGAGAGTTACGGGGTTTCCTTTTGCTGTTTTTGATTGGTCTACAGCAATAGCGAGAATACTTTTTTCACGGATAAATTGTTTTAAAACTTTACCAACTTCAAAAGTATCGTGCTCTTCTAAGCCTTCGCATTTACGTATGGAACGTAATGCCGTATTTAAATCTTTATCTTTAAGACTTTCTGTAAAAAGGTGAACTTTTTTTGAGTAACGGAGCAATGAACGATGTTGGATTTCAAAAGCCCCTTGGTGTATGCCCATTGCAACAATAGGTAATCCTTCTTTAATGCAATTAGTTAGCACAGATTCGTTTTCATAATAAACGATAGGTTTTATTTTTTTTGCACCATCAAGAAAACGAAGTGAATCAATCATGTTAAAAAATAAGGCTTTGAAAACCCCACGGACAGCAACCTTTTTTTTGGGGAATCCAGCATGTCTTAAATGTAAAAGAACTCGTTTCCAAGCTTTTTCTGTATGCAACATTGCATAAATCGGGTAACAAATGGTAAAAATAGTTTCAAGAATACTATGAGGAAGCCTTATGAAATTTCGTAAAATCCATTCATAAATTTTTGCTTTCATAATAAAACTCCGATAATTAAAATTCTAAAATATTTTTTCCAAGTTCTCTTTCAAAAATGGTTTTAGAAAGCCCTTCTCCAGCATAAGAAAGCGAAGGAGATATTTCGTAAAGTTTGTCATTTGAAAGTTTAACACCTGCCTGAATAAGCCAGCTTTTATGGAGTTTACCAAGCATTTCTCTTGCACTTTGTGGTGAGTCATTCCCTTCAGCATTTTTAATGGGAGAAAATTCATCATCACGATAAGCCCCGAATTTGGCAAAGGAATTTAAGGCAGGAAAAGCATCAAAAATAAATTGTTCAAATTTTAACGAATCAGGAATGTTTTCAACAGTTTTTCTTGCGGTATGCCATGGCAGTGGAGTTTTTTGCATTTTGCGCAAAGCTTCGATTCTGAAGGCATAGATTCCGATATTTGCGCCGTCAAAGACAAGGTTTTCTCCGTCTTTTAATTCACGTAAATCTTCTGGCATATCGGTGTATTCAATCACAGCCGGTTTTTTGTTTTTATAGACAAAGATGCCAACTTTTTCAGAGGCGTCTCTTTTAGCTACGACTTTAGCTATTGCTTCGTGTTTACCATTTGCTGCTAAAGCACCAAGAAAGACTGGGTCGCAAATGCGGACAAGAGCGTTATCAATATTACATAAGAAAACATAACGAACACCAATTTCAACAAGCCATGCAAGGCAACCGCTTTTTGCAAGAGCTCTAAAACAACCACCGTTTCCATCTGGGACTAATGCTAAACGATTGTTTTTTGTAACGATTGGAGCGCCTTCTTTTGTTAAAGCCGCAATTGTTCCTTGAGGGAAAAAGCGGACATAATTTCTATCTAAACCAAAGAAAGAATTTTTTTCGAAATGAGCTATTGTCTCTTGGTGATTTAAAGGACTTGTCATAATGCACCAAGGGATTTGTCTTTCAGCTTCTGCACTTAAACGTAGCAAGCGTTCGGCTTGTAATGCAAATAAACTTCTTTTACTTGGAAGGCCAAAATCGTAGGCACCTTTGGGCCCCTCGAATCCGAGGCGCGACCCTTGGCCCCCGGCCAAGGTAAAAGCAGCGGCGTAGCCCTGCTTCAAAAGGTGCATGCCAGTTGCATGCCACATTTCTCGCCTTAAATCATTTTCAGAATGTGGAAAAATAATCGGCTGGATATCTTCTGTTTCTGAAACACAAGTTTCTTGCAAACTTGCTTTATACAAGGAATCAAGAAGTTCAAAATCCTGAGAAAGGATATCACTTTCAAGAAGCTTCTTTTCTTTTTCTGCTAGCGATTCCCATATATTTAAAAGATCTTTCTGATTATTAGCTAATAACAATTTTTTTATATCCATAGAAACCTCTATTGTCTAATAGCAAAGAAAATAACCATGCTTATAATCAAAGCAAACAATGAAATCAAATGCATGCGCCAGACAATTTTTGAATTAAGCAGAGGCTTTGATGCATAGCGACCTTCCCATTTCTTTTGGTAATGGTGGTGAAGCGGAGCGCAAAGGAAAAGTCGTTTCCCTGTACCAGAAACTTTTTTTGTGACTTTAAACCAACCAATCTGGAACAATACAGAAAACGCTTCAAGAATAATAATAATGCAAACGAGAGGTAAGAAAAGCCCTGCTTGCACTAAAATAAACATAATCCCAATAGCAGCTCCAAAACCAACAGAGCCAGAGTCTCCCATATAAATTTCTGCCGGCGGACTATTGAACCACAAGTAAGCAAGCAAAGCTCCTGCAATACTCATTGCAAGTGGGAAAAGTTCATCGCAGCCAGGTAAAAATGGAACATGTAAGTAGGAACTAAAAATAAAGTTTCCGCCAATGTAGGCAACAGCCCCAACGAAAATCATACTTGTAATGATAGGCACAGAAACAAGGCTATCTAGTCCATCAGTAAAGTTTGTACCATTGGCAGTTGCTGCAATAACAAAAGTCATAAAGCCAATAAAAGCCCAGTTAGGTAAATGTATTTGGAATACAGAAATCGGGAAAAATGGAACCGTTAAATCGCCTTTTAATTCTGGGATAAACTTGTAGCAAAAAATAGCGACAATAAAACTGATTAAAAAGTAAAGGCCTAAGCGTAGAGAACTTGAAATACCATCTGCTTTATCCATATAATCGGCCGCTTTTAATTTACCAAGAGCAACAAGACGCTTTGCTCTGACTTTTGCAATATCATCTACAGCACCGACAGCAGAAAAAAGGAAAAGAACCATAAGCGTAGAAATAGTGTAACCATTCATTTGGCAGACAAGAATAGAAACGATTTCTACAATGATAACTAGTAAAGCGCCACCCATAATTGGTGGGGATTTAACGCCACCACTTTTATCAAAATCAGAAGTAGCATCCAATCGCTGGAGTAAGCGAATGTATTTGGGCATCAAAAAAAACACAAGCCCTGCAGATAAAAGCATTGCAATACCTGCTCGGAAAAGACGACCATCAAACAAATCTAAGCCAGTAAAATGATAAAGCCATTGAAAAAGCATAATCTATTAAAAGGGGTTGTAAAAAAACTCCCTATAAAGTTAGCAAAACGAAAATAAACGTTTGGCTTAGGGAATCTATTTTCTACATTGGAATGTTATGAAAAAGAATGGGGCATTATTTGTTTTTGTGTTCCTTGTATCCACTCTTTTTGCAAGAGATGGATTTTTCTCCTTGCGTACCGATTTAAATTTAGGTTTTAATGGCGGGCCAACGGCTAGTTACTTTGCAGCTGACACAATAGACCGTTTTGGCAGTAACTGGCGAGCATTACAAATCCCTTTAGAAACGGCTCGTAATTATGAAGAATCTATTTCACCATTTTTTGCGCTAACTTTTGGGGCTGGCTATAAAAATTTTTCTATGTGGATAGAAGCTCCTTTACGAAAAGATTTAGAAGCTTGGTATGATTCTGATTTAAAAACCAATTTTACCATAAAGCCTTCTGAATTAGATATAAATGTCCCGACAAAAGCTTATGCTCGTTTAGACAATAAACTTGGTTTTATTCAAGCTGGTCGTTTTAAACCAGAAGTAGGTCCATCAGAAAACACACTGACTATAGGTGGAGCTCCGCATCATGATGCCATTTGGTGGAAGTTTTCGCCTTCAATTTTCCGTTATGATTTTATGTTGATTTCTTTAAACGCTTGGCTTCACGGTGATGTTATCGATAAAACAACAGGTTGTCCAAAACCTGGTACAGAAGCTTTTGCACAAAAATGCCCAGAAAAAAATAAACAAGCGAGCAATCAACGAGACCGAGTTTACGATGAAAATTACAAGAATCTAGTTTATCATAGAATGGGGATAGATTTAGATTTCCTTTGGTTCTCTTTAACAGAAATGAGCATGATTGGTGGAAAATCTTTAGAATTCCGTTCCTTTAATCCATTTATGTTCTTGCATAATAATTTTGCAGGAGGTTACACCAAAGCAAGTACAACATTTGAAATAGGAGCAAGGCCAGCCAAAGGTTCTGAATTTTACGGACAAATTAACATTGAAGATTTAAAAAGTCCTGTTGGAGAAAAAGGTGGAGCTTCAAACAGAATGATGTTAAGTTACATGGTTGGGTATGCCCAAACAATAGAAACAGCTCGAATTGGAACATTTAAATATCAATTTGATGTAGTTTTAACAGACCCCATTCACAATCATGGGCGTTTACCTTTACTCGCTTATACAAGCAGGCAAATGTATCGCAGCAATTACCGCGATCAATCAGACAAAGATTTTGCCGACATGTACTATGTCGATTACCCAATAGGGTATCGTCGAGGCCCAGATGCTTTAGATTTATGGTTTACAGCATCTTGGCAATATGGTTTAAATCTTATCGAATTAGAACTAGCTTATTTACAACAAGGCGACAAAGAACTTTATGATACTTATGAATCAGCCATGGAAGCAGAAGAAGTTCTTTCTGGAATTGTTGAAACACAATGGCTCATGAATCTTCTTTACAACAGACAAATATTTTCATTCTTAAATATTTATCTTGGCGGCGGCATGCGTTATGTTGAAAATCAGGATCATATAAAAAACAAAAATGATACCGATTTTTGGTTACGTTCTGGCGTATCCCTTTCGTTTGAATTCCTTTTCGGAAAAAAGTAGCCTGTTAAATTTTCAGTGCATTTAAAACTTTCTTACAAAGGCTAGAAGGCAAATCTTTAAGTTCCTTCTTAGAAATCCAAGAACTATTTTTGGGCGCATTCTGAGCAATATTTAAAAAAAGTGTTCGCATAGAAATTTTAAAATGCGTAATAGAATGGTTTATATCTTTCCCATAAAAGAAATCAGTCACTTCTAAACCATTCAAAAAAGTATCCACTCTTGCCGGAATCCCTCTAGCTTCAGTTTCTCCAATCGGAAAATGTGGAAAAACTTTTTGATTCTTTAAAAAAAACTCCGAATTTTCAGTAATAAAAAATTTTTTATTAGCAGATTGAACAATAAAAATAACGCCATACCAATGCTTATAAACTCTATCTTTTTTCGGCGGAAATTTTTCAATTAAATTATTCTGAAACGCAAAACATTTACTCTTAAGCGGGCATTTTTCACACGCAGGATTTTTGACTTTACAGACATTTCTCCCAAGTTCCATCAACGCTTCATTTCTAAGAAACGCCTTTTCTCCACACGCTACAAGCCTTGCTTTATCCCAATAAATCTCTTTATGAATCGCAGAATCAGGCAAAAAATCAAGCGCATAAAACCGTGAAAAAATCCGAACCAAATTTCCATCTAAAATGGCTTCATTCTTATGAAAAGCTAGGCTCAAAATAGCACCGGCCGTATATGCCCCAATACCAGGCAAAGCCTCTAATTCTTTGCGAGAATCAGGCATTTGAGGTGCAACAATCTTAGCCGTTTTAAGAATATTTTTGGCTCGATTATAATAGCCCAAACCTTGCCAAAACTTAAAAACCTCAGCCTCGTTTGCTTTAGCCAAAGAATCCAAATCAGGAAATCGTTTCATCCAACGAACAAAGTAATCTTTCACCGTAGCCACTTGCGTCTGTTGCAGCATCGTTTCACTAATCCAAACCGCATAAGGATCGCGCAAAGTCTCTAACACACAAGGCCTCCACGGGAGACTTTCCGCATTCTCACAAAACCATTTTTGCAAATTTTTCAGGATAACTTTGTCCATAAGAATTCAAAATATATCAAAAATTTTCTCATTCAGATTTAATCTCATAAAAGCATAAAAAAAGAAAGGGCATTTCGGCTAAAGCCGTCGCGCCTTGGGCGTTATCTCGTGCCTTTAAATCAAACATCTTTATAACTTGTTTGGCACTCGTCCGTTCAGCCTCGAGGCAAGCCCCGAGTCCGAACCCATACGGGCTAAAGGCGCTAATGCAATTGCTCTCATGTCAAACACATTCTGACTTGTCATGGCGAGAGGCTTATGCCTCGTGACCATCTTGGTTTTTGTCATTACGAGCGTAGTATAAATTGTCATCGCGAATGCAGTCTGACTTGTCATGGCGAGAGGCCTTGTGCCTCGTGGCCATCTTGGTTTTTGTCATTACGAGCGTAGTATAAATTGTCATCGCGAACGTAGTGTGGCGATCTACTGGCAATGAGATTGCTTCCACCACGCCACAAGTGTGGCTCGTGGCAGGATCACATTTAGGCTTAGCAAAAAAATCTTGTTGGGGTTCGCAATGACAAAATTCGTGGGCAAGAACCGCGGGCAAGTTCTGGAATGTCATCGCGAACGTAGTGTGGCGATCTTGGCTTTTGTCATTACGAGCGTAGCGAAGTAATCCAAAAACAAATGTTGCTTGCAATGGGATTGCTTCTGTCGTTTCACTCCATCGCAATGACAAAACACGCTCACAACAAAACTCGCTCGCAAGTGATAAAAAACTGAAAATCTTCGCAAAACACAATTTTCAAAAATCAAAATTCACTTAAAATTAAAACACAAGAGCGTCGGCCAAGGAAGGGGAGGTTTGGAGGGGACCGTGCGGCCTTCGCAACTCCGAGCCGGGTCCCCTCCAAAGAAAAATTTGCAAAAGAAATA